>Ga0210059_1000631_pt1 | contig 46699 bp, 24 predicted proteins | sample Ectturendosymbi2_FD_188042 | JGI IMG/M metagenome (GOLD analysis project Ga0210059, IMG submission 188042) | Ecteinascidia turbinata endosymbiont from Florida, USA - Sample 2 (SPAdes) (version 2) | ecosystem: Host-associated > Tunicates > Ascidians > Unclassified | place: Key West, Florida...
CGTATTGCAGCAAGGGTGCTCCTCAAAAGAGCAAACCTGAGCTTTGTCCTTATGTACGTTATGACAGATGCATACGGCTCCTTGCGCTTTTCAGCTAATTTTTCTGCCAGCGTCTTGTTTACTCTGTTGCATTCAGGTGCCATCCCTCCAGTTGTTGTGAAGACAAGGGGGTTGAATGACGACTTCTCTATGTCAATCACTCTTTGATTGTATTTATCCTTCTTCTCCTTTTCATGTTGTTGGTATACCTCTGCCAGGGACTTCCCGGAATATGGCTGTGAGGTAGGATGTGTGATCCTTATGTCAAAGAAAGTTTTCTCACAGCTATTCCACAGTCCTCTTGCAGAGATATCCAACCTTGCATTGTCAGCAGTGTTGACTTTTCTTTCATAGTCATTTACATTGGTTGGTAGGAGTGCGGGTTCGGTCTGAACATCCCTACATACCTCTCTCATTATCTGTGCCTCAGAGTCTCTCACTGAGTTGTGCCTCATTGAAGTGTATCCACCCAGTTTGCATATGAGGCTGTGATCGACAGAATTTGTCTCTCCACAAGCACAGTATTTGGGTATGCCTTTCACCTTCCATCCATATCTCATGCAGATTGCATCTGTGAATTCTTGTTTATTCAGTGCATATCCTATCGCTTTGATTGGCAAGGCTGACAGCCAAGAAGATGCACCTTTTTCCATTGCTCCTTTTATTAGTTGTTGTGACTCAGGGGTCATTTCCGCCAAAAGCTCATCACGGATGTTTTTGCATTTTGCATTTTTCTCTTGTCGTATTCTGTTTTTTGTGTGTCTGGTGAACTTCTGGTCCGAGGGGTTGTAGTCAAGATCTAGCTTTTGAGTATAGATTTTGGCTGTTAGTTTAGCAGTGATCTGAGTGGAGTGCTTGTATTCCGTTTTGGCAGTTTCCCGAGGATCTGTCAGACCTAGCCCACCATGTCTGAGAGGAAGAGCGAGTACTTGTCTTTCGGCATCGCTGACCTCTCGTCCTACAAGAGCAGGAATCAATTGATCTCTGATGGCTTTTTCAAGTGGTTCGAACAAATCACTTGCATCAGGCACTGTTCTTTGGAAATGGGTCCATCTGGAGGATGAACCTTTAGTGAATGCCGAGTATGCTGCTTGAGGGTCATCTTGTGCATATTTTGAGAGTGATTGAAGATCTTTTACCCAACTCTCAACCTTGTTTTTAATGTATTGTTCCCTGAATGATTCTGTCCCAATTACTGATCCAAGGAGGCGTTCACCTTGGTCTGTGACTTTGATTCCATCACCTTTGAAGATTTTTTGTGCAGCTTGCTTTAGACTGCTGTCTTTCATTAGGAGGATTGTCTTTGCAGGTTTAGGGTGGTATCCAAAGTCTGGTCCATTGGCCTATAGGTATTCCCACCATTTTTTTACTCCTGCCAGTGATCCGACTGCAGAGCTATCATCTGCGTACCATACCTGTTTCACTCCCTCATTTGCAGTTTCTTTGCTCAACGCTTGCATCGGTGGTCGTGTGGATAGGGCATACATTGCCATGGCTGCATTGTCTCCTTGTGTCACACCCTCCTGTGACAGTATGTGGTCCCCATTTTCCAGATATAGCATGGTGGGTGTGTTGTAGCTGTTGTGTAGGTATGTGTAGATGGGGCGGCACTGTCTTTTGATGTTTTCTAGACTGACTTTTCTGTTGAGTTTGTTAAAAGCATTGTCTGCGTCAACTAACAGCAGGCATTCACAGTCGTCCTCTTCAAAACTTTTCCTTACAGCATGTATTGCTGCCTCTATGCCCGATTCCAGTCCAGCACATGCCTGCAATGTTCCCACTGCATGTATTATGTCTTCCTTGAGCAGTCCTGTGATTGTTTTGCCAACGATTCGCCGTAGGCATTCACCAATACCTAATGGCCTAATACCGTTATTTTTTTTTTTCAGTGGAACCAGTCTGCATGCGAGGAGGGTTGATAGGTAATCATGTGGAATGGTGTCCGTCGCGAGACGCTTGGCTAAGGTGGCAATTTCATCAGCTAGGATTTTTGAGTGGGTTCCATATGATTTTGAGCAAATCATTTCTCTCCAGGTATCCTTGTCAATCTGTGTTGGTCCTCCAGACCCTGATGAGTTTTTAGTACTGGATGTGATGTCATCTTGAGTTATGTTTTCAAATATGACTCTCTCTGTTTTGGTTTCAGGCTTGTCGGTAATGGCCGATTGTTTAAGCTCTGCCGCTTCTGGGTGTTTTTCTTTGAGCTTATGTTTGATGTCTGTGGTGATGTCATGTTTTCCATCAGTGTCACTGGCATGATGCACAATTTTAAGGGCATTTTTCACCTGTCCTTGTAGCATTAGTCTACAGAATGCTTTCTGGTCTGATTGTTTTTTGGTTTTGACTGATCTTTTCAGTCTTTTTTGAATGGCTTCACATTCTGAGATCAGTCCCTCTAACTTTCCGTGTTTCCACCATTCCAATCTTTTGTTCAGGTATTTGACATGTTCTTTGTTTTTTGATTTGAGAGATGGCTTCTGGAGTATTAGTGGCAGAAGTACTTGAAGCATGTGTATCGCTACTGGCTCCCATCTTTTACTGCTGTTAAAGAGTCCTACAAGACGAGTCACTTCTGCAATTAGTGTTTTTCCAGCTTTTCCTCTTGGGATTTGCATATAGTTTTTTTTTCATTTTACAATTTTTTGGTATGCCGAATCAAGACTTTTTGTGATTTTCTTTAAGTCTTTCATCTTGCCCCATGTGATAGGCATTTCACTTTGAGTGGTTTCCTTATTTTGCTCCTCGCAGCCATCACATAACCATTTCAACTCGTTATGTCCAACATAATCATCACAAAATATCTCATATTGACTTCTCGTAATTCCGACACACCCGCGGTGGTACCGTTTTGTGCACTCTCCATCACACTGCAGGGCCTCGTCTCCGTTGTGTACAGTCTCTTGACACTTTCCACAAATAAACATCCTGGATGCCCCAGTGGCTCCAGCAGCCTATCATACAAGTAGCTTTAGCTAAAATCTACATTGTAATAAGCCTACAATATTTTCTGAAACTTATTCAAATATAATTTGACATATTTAAATTTCTTGATTTTTGATGATTTCAGGCTTAAGTTTATGATTTTTTATGCTTACTGGTAACTTTATGAAACTTAAGTAGAAAATTAGGACAAAAGAATCTTGATGAACATTCTAGTGATCAGCCAGTGTTCATTTTTGAAGCACACTGTCATAAAGTTTTTTTGTTATAAATCAACAAAGGTATCCTGTGAAAAATGTTTTCATTACGCAATGGTTCGTCTAGGAAAACTATCACTGAAGCGGACTGCTTTAACGCTCACAAAAGTAACAAAAAAAAACTGATGCCAAAATCATACAAAATGAGATACCATATTTAGGTTTTAGGTGATCTGAATAAATCTAAACAAAAGCATTATGGTACCACTTATAGACTAATCAGCACAGTGGGATGGTACAGTACATGAAAAACACAAGAGCTTAAAATTTGCAAAAACAAAAAATAACATCACTACATTTTCAGAAGTTTGTCAGGTGCATAGTTAGTAAAAGTAGCTGTGTTTCTCTCCTGTCTTTTTAGCACTAGTCTCAGAAAAAATCCAAGTGTTTTCTTATAATTTGGCGATTTTGCTTAGTCACTCTTTCACAAGATGTTGCAGTTTCATATAGTGTTTGCTGCAGCACACTGACAATGCTCCTTAAATATTCCTCCTGCTTTCTACCTCTTGTAACTTTTCCGGTGTTAAATGCTGTTAATAGATCAAGGGCATGTTCTGAAGTGGCAATGACAGCATTTAGGTTCTTCACAAAGAATGAGCAGAAATATCACTTCTATGTTGTTGCCAAGAATTTGGGTCTTCTTTTTAAAAGCCATGGTCTACATCAAGGGCCGGGAACTATTTTGGCTAAGGGAGCCATAAAATCCGCATATTTTGAATTGTATTTCCGTGAGAGCCAAATAATATTTTTCAACGCTTAATGCAACTAACTTGCTAACTAACGTATGTGTTTTTAAGCAAAACCAACAATATTAAACAATGGTAAATGTCTGAATTTTCTCTTTAATGGCATGCTTCTTAGTGTTAAAGCTACTTGTAGTGCTGCATGGTGTTGTTGATAGCCTTGTAGTCTGGTAGATGGAAAATTACCGAAAAAGTTTCATTCGTAACAATCGTGTTAAGAAAATATCAAGCGAGCCAGATGCCGCCATCAAAAGAGCCACATCTGGCTCGCAAGCAATAGGTTCCCGACCACTGGTCTACATTCATGAGCTGAAGTAATGGCCAAAATATCTCAGTGAAAAAAAAACAGCCACATACTTTACTTTTTGCATTTTGTTAGTGCAGTGATTTTCAACCGGTGTTCCGCGGAAAATTAGTGTTCCGTGAAAGATCGTCAGGTGTTCCGCAGGAAATTTGATAAGTCTACTAGTTTAACGCAAGGAGCGTACATATGTTTTCTTTCGTGAAAGTAATTAGTTTTAGGAGCAAACGAATAGGACTTTCTTGTTAATTTTAATAAATTAAAAGAGCCAAAACAGAACTAAACATCATAATTGGCAACATTTTGCTATTTACGTGATTTTAAATTTTGTTTGGTGTTCCCCAAAATTTTTTTATTGCATAAAGTGGTCCGTGATGCAAAAAAGGTTGAAAAACACTGTGTTAGTGTTATAAATGCAGCATACCTATGCAATTGAGCTCTGTTGTGCAAACAAGTGGTTCCCTAACTTGAGTGTTTTAAGAATCCCCTTTGGATGCCAAATATCTCCATAAACTCCTAAATGATGCAAAAAAGGTTGAAAAACACTGTGTTAGTGTTATAAATGCAGCATACCTATGCAATTGAGCTCTGTTGTGCAAACAAGTGGTTCCCTAACTTGAGTGTTTCAAGAATCCCCTTTGGATGCCAAATATCTCCATAAACTCCTAAATTTTCAAAACGCAATGTTATCTTAGGGTAAGATGTCTGCGATCACCAAATTTTGCAACAGATCAAGGTTCTAATGAAACATTTCAACCATACCAAGAGATACGCAAACGTCTTTATTCAGAATCCTGACAAAATCCAAGTTCAAAGATTACTTACAAAGCAATGGACCTTTGCTAACTGGAAGCTGGAGGCAAAGTTTGCTTTGCTCTCTGATCGTGAATTAAATTAATAAGATTGGATCTAATTGTTACTCCAGAAGTGCTGTATTTTTTGGAAATGAACTAAAAAGTACTTATGTATTTAGCACGTTCCTCTTGTTAAAATATGAGAATGCCAACATTGTGTTTTTTCTTTACAAGCATTCAAATGATGATCTGCAATGCACTCCTTTTGTGATGTCACAAGTAATTCGGATTCAGGTTGATGTGTGAAGCTGCAAATGTTGAAATGGAGATAAACAATAACATGTGATATAAACCATCACCGCCATAAACACATTGCATGTGCCATGTCACCACTGACTGTTGCATGTTGCTGCAACTCAAAAATGTTTACTGATATGAACTAACTGATATTGATGTGTGTTTCTTGTATTAAATTTGAGTGTTTTGTCATACTTTTGGTTGAATTTTCGTAACATTTTACTGCATCAAACCATGCACATTTTGTTGGCAAAAAAATAGGTGATGTTGATTTTAGGATCTTCGTTTTCAGAACCGTCAATTTGGTTATAAGAGTATTTGCTCGATTTCCGTTGTAATGTTCTTTGTTTCAGATATATAAACTTAGCAGTAGTGTTGTTTGATATCTTATACTGCGCCGATTGATTCGAACTTCAATTGGACATTAATTGATGTACCTAAGCATGATGTTATAGAGCCATATGTAATTGTTGACAAAGCTTGTCATAAAAAACATACCCGTTGTTAATAGGGAATGGAGAAATATTTGCATTGTTGACGTGTCTCTCGCTCTGTAACACACAAGCACGAGCTGTGAATCTGATTCACGTTATTCTATGCGATCATGAAGGCGTTGCACTCGCTGTGTCACTCTGTAACACACAAGCGCGAGCCGTGAATCTGATTCCCGCTGTCCTACACGATGATGAAGACGTTACTCAGGCTCGCGGCTGTTAGAGACACAAAACAGGCAGGGGAGTTGAGTGGTGAAACTGCACTATTTATTGCCTCGAGTTCTGCTCTGGTTTTACTGACGCAAAACGGCAACATCTATCGACCATTAATACAAATAGCGACTTGTCCTTTACGAAGATAAAGCAGCAAACATAACGCAGAAAACAGTTAATGGATCAGTCCGACGACAACTTGCTCACTGCACTACTGACGAAAAGAGAGCAAATAAGGTTCTGCGAGGTCGTAAATACATGCACAGAAAGGCGAGCAGAAAAATGCATTCAACGAACGGCGTGAATATTGAGTCACGTGTTACATAAAACGCTTGCGTGAACATGTGAACGGTTTGGCCCAGCCGGATGGCTCAATGAGCAGTCTATTACAAAGCACTAGTTCCAGTCCGTACGTACTTGTCCATATAGTTGGGCCACTGGCCGCAACACCATCATCACATTAATCCCAAGAGTTCCATCATCACATTAATCCCAATCTCTGCACTTCCAGTTGTCTCCGCAGTGTGGTTCCATCGGTCTTTGTTGGTTTCATCTTTTGGCCTGCATCTCTCCGACAGGTGATTTTCTCAATTGGTCCTTCCACTTAGTTTTACGTCCGTCAAATAATCCCAAATTCATTTTCTTCCCTGATGATCTTCATGTGATCCTTCCACACTCTTCCTTTGTATATTACCCCAAATCCTCCCATGCAACTTCCTCTTTCAACATCTTTTTCCTCCATTTTCATTAACTTCAAGAAAGTGTTTGATATTTACCTAATTCCTCGAACTGCTCCTCAGTCTCTCTTATTATTGCTCTCCTAACCACTTTCTTTGCTTGGTTTTCCATGCTCTTGTATCGGGTCCTGTTTTTACAGTAGCAGTCTTGCAAAGCTCTTTCTGCGCAGCTCTCTTTCATGCTGTTACTCCATTACCTACTCATTCCACCACCACATGTTTCCTCGATTCTTTCTTTCCCCTAACTTCATCGCATACCTGCAGAATCGATTCCTTGGATTTCCACTGATCCTGTGCATCAGCATTGACTAACTCTCTTGTTTTTCGAACATACACTCTCGTTACACGCACACAAAACCATGTATACTGCTTTGTACGTATACTCAGACAAAACATGAAACCATCACATTTTTCATTGTTTAGTTAAAACTTTGCAGTTTATTAGCATAGAAAAATAACTGTTTCGCACATAGCTTTCAAGAGTAGCATCAGCTCGAGATTTTCCGAGAGTAGCTGTTTGTTTTTTCCGCCTTTAAACAAATCTCTTTTTTTCACTTTATTCAGAAAATCGAAATCGGTGCGAAGAATCTGAAGTAAACGGAACTCAGAGATTAAGATCGGGAGAAGAAGTGTATTGCTATAAAGGGTGGCAAGTAAGTTGAGGAAAGTTTAGACCAAAATATTTTTCAATATGAAAAAACTCTTTAACCAAAGGGTTATGAAATGAAAGTAGTGTGTGGAGATGTATTGATGCGAACAGTCACACGTAAGTTGGCTAGGCTTTACCTAACAAGAAAACTCAATGATAACCTGAAAACGTATGAAAGCAAACGATTTATCAAAAAATGTGGCAAGTTGAATTAGCTTTAACATAATTAAAAGACAAAATAAAAACTTCCAAGAAACAGAAATAAGTAGCTCTGCGAAGTAGCGTCCGCACGTAGATGCAACAAGTAACAAAATTGAACCTTCAGCACATTGCAGTACAGGCTTGCTATTGTAATTTCCCCGAAACAGGTCATTACGCATAATAAACGACTGCATTCGGCGCAGCGGGAAATCAATCGTAACAATTAGCCGGCGGACATAACGCAGTTACCACAGGCATCAAAGTTACTTCACTGATCCAACAGTACAGCTCAACACAGTTAACGCAGACGACCTCAAACTGAGACATGTGGCATTCTGATTTGCCTTTTAGAACAGTTCCTCGATAGCACTGGTTAATTTAACAGGAACATGGCCTAGGCACGCCCAGGTTTACAATGAAGAAACTTGGACCTGCCCTTTGTCATTTGACTTTGCGCTCAGTATTAACACAAAACAAAATTGTATTCACTCATGGTTTTATTAAGACAGCTTTAAGCACTGCGCAATTATTCTCACATCTGTCAGAACCTATTTTGAAATAACAGGGGTTAATGCGAGTAACATAAATTAAAGAACGTAACAAACGTCACTGCAAGCAACAGGGGTTTAACAAGAGTTCAATTCCTTTCATGAGAGAGAGAGTAACCCATACTGCCATAAATTCAGTAAGTCTCAGTTTAACAAACTAGCTGTAGACTGTTCAAGCTTGGTGTGCCCATAGCTGGTTTGGCAAGTTAAGCTTGGTATGCCCACGGCTTAACTTGCTGCTTCTCCTAGGATGGTCAGATGAAGACTGAATCAAGTGAAGTTTTTCTGGGTCTGAAGTAAACACACTGTATTGCGCCATATCACGTGACTAGACTTCATTCTCGAATCTCATTGGCTGATTTAGACATCACGCAACGTCACTCTCGTTTTCGACGAATCACGTTCGAGAATGCTTTTCCGGCTGTACAGGTGATTCCGTTTACCGCTTTCACCGTAATCCGGAAGGTTTTCCGTTGTCGTCCATTTTTATCAATTCAATTCGGAAATATTACTTATAATTTCGCATGGAATGTTAATGCAAATGGTTTCTACAACGTTTTGGGTTACTCTCTTCCTCATTGTCACTTGCGATTACATGTGGAGTATAAATACACAATTGTTCGAATAAATACACGACACAATGTCCGTGTAAACTACATGTTTTTAGCTGTTGCTTTATTCCAACTTCATTCTTTTAGAATTCAATCCGTCTTGTGGTGTAACTTTTGTGTTCCAGTATTCGTACCAATCACTGCTATTTCATGAAACCGTTGACTAGCCTCTAAGTTGCTTTCTTGACTTGCTTTTTGAAGTCTTCTTTTGTTTGTATTTCCGAGTCACGAGACGTTTCATGTTGAGTATGCAACCTAAACTCAACAGGCAGCACTGGCACAGAACATGTTGCACTGAAAGAACAGACGAGACAACACGTGAGATGTAATTTGGTAATCAGCGCGATGCACTACATACCGCTTTGGCATTCTCATGTAAGCTGGACAATGCTTACACCAGTAAATCCTAGTTAACTAATTTGCAGCTTCAAAATTTGTAAATTGATGTTGAATCTCTCTTCAATGAAAATTCCAAGCTTTATTTGCTGCTTTGTAAAAAAGCTGAATATTTCGGGGTGAGCTAAAGTCTTACCTAGGTGGAAATTTTTTCCATGTTTCACTTTTCGTCTTTTAAGAGAAAAAGGCAAACGCTTTGGCATAAAAATGTTTTGTTTTCAATTGAAAGCAGTTTACCAACGGTTCATTACAAATATTTGATTTGGATGGATTTATAATTGAGGCAAAAATTTTATCTGGCTTGGCTGGACATCCCGTAAGACTATCTACTCCTGCAGGCCTAGAACGCCAGGGCTTTTTTTGGCTTCAGGCTGCAAATAAGGCAAAGTACATGCAGTTTGCTTGGATGTGAAACAGCTATTTGGAAAATCTGACAGAGATTCACTTTAGCTGATTTTTCCACTTTAACTTTTGCGCCCAAGTTCTTTGCAAACCCCGGCATTACCAAAAATGGTTGCTATCCAGACATATTCACCTCTAGTGTAAGATCATTTAATTTTGAAGAGTCCGGCAACCTGTTGAAACTCAGTCCTCTTTTAAATAGGGTCAACTTAAAGTATCCACTCTGAAGTTCAGAAAACGCCAGGGCTTCTTCTGGTTTTATGCTACAAATAAAGGCAAAATACCTACTGTTTGCTTCGATGTAAATAACCAATGGCAACCTTGACAGAATTTTAGCTCATGCTTGCACTTTCTCTTTCGCCTTTAACTGCAGATCTCAGCAACATGTAAAAGTAGAAACCGGTTGCTCTCCAGAAATTTTCCTCGCCAGTTTGTAGATCATTCATTTAATTTTGAAATGTCCGGCAACCTGCTGAAAGGCAAGCTTAACTATCCACTCTAAGATCAGCAACAAATTAATAATAAAAACCGGCTGCTGTCCAGAAACTTTCCTCGCCAGTGTGTGGATCGTTCATCTAATTTTGAAGCATCCGGTAGCCTGTTAGAAGACAAGCTTAGTCTTCTGTTAATTAGGACAAACTTAAAGTATCCACTCTGAAATTCAGAAGAATGGCAAGTGTGACTTGTCTGAATAACTTATGTCTTTCACCCAGGGGATATAATTCGCAGTCACATTTGGTAATACACAAACTTTCAAATACGAAAAATGATTAAAATTTCCGAAGGGATTTTTTCAATTTTTTGTTGCCATTTCCTGCATTTCGTTCTTTCCAGGTTTTCCAACGACGATTTTCTGGTCAAGTGAGGTTTCACAACAGAACATGGAGCGAGTACAAACGCGGATTTGGAAATTTATCTACTGAATTTTGGATTGGTAAGTCAATTAAATTAAATGGAATATCTAGTTCTTCCATTCAAACAATGCTCATGTAATCTGGGTTGCAAAGGTTAGTATAAGTTTTGCTGCTGGCGATAAATGCGGATTATCTGGATATAAATGCAGATTATGAACTCCCTAAAGTTATTGACAGCTTACATTCTACTTCGAATTCTCAGCTTCATTTGCTTCAGAACTGTACTTAAACTCGAGAAAAGCCCACACCATGTCTGCATAAGCATTGATACTGAAGTTTCAGTTCGTTGAGAGCCAATGCTTACCGTTTCGTGTGATGACATATTTCTATTCTCTGAATTCTAATAACTTGTTTCAGGCCTTGAAAAACTTCACATCATCACTAGAAACAAGTCATGCAAACTTCACGTTGAACTGGGTGCTTATGATGATACTTCAGCTTTGGTCGAATATCGGTGCGTATAGAAAATGATTTGGTGACTTTCAGTAATTTTGCTCACTTTACTTTGTTATGCCGTAGAAATTATTTTCACTCTCTAGAAATTATCCTAATATAGCATCTTGTTCTAATACAAGTCGTCCCATCTTGTTCGATTAAACGTTCATGAGCAGGGTTACCAGATTACAGAAATCTGGTCTTGTCCCAAGTTGGTTGGCGTTAAAAAAAATTCTTTTACGCCCAAAATATTTCTTCTGTTGGAAAATGTTTCCTTTTCCAATTTTTTGTGCAAAACATTTTTGCAAAATTTTTGTGATAAATGTTGCATTAGACCAATGCCCGCATTCTTATCTAAGCTAGATTTGATGGATGCGAGATTCGAAAAAAATTTTTGATGAATCACTGGAAATTCGTGCAGAGTGAACCTGAGATGGTCAGAGTCACATTTTCAGACTCTTGCTCCGCTCCACTTCCAAAATTTTTTAACCCGGATCCAAAGATTTTTCAAATTTGAGAATTTGAATGCAGTTCAATTTCCGGAAACCATCGATGAAACCAAAGATCAACAATAGAGTAGTCCCTATTTATTAAGCCCACCACGGGACCGGACGATTTTGTTCTTATTAAGGGGGTGGTCTCATTAACCGAAGGACAAATATTCGCCACTCTCATACGCATAAATGAGCATGACCGACTGTACTAACACTAAAAGTTGCTGAACCCTTCTTCCACTTCCTGGTCATTTCCATAGTGTTGCCTTTTATGGTCACTCTCTTCTAACAATGATCCTTCACTCTGAAGAGCTTTTTCGTTGAGCAGGATATTACGTAGGCAGCCACGAGAGATGTTGAGTTGTTTAGTGGCAGCATATATATAGAGCAAATGATTTTGTCAAAATCTTGGCTTTTTGGCCATAACCTTTGACCCAAAAACACTAGATGGCCAATCACGAGCTCAAAATTTTCGTATTATAGACTCGATTTTACGTAATTTTAGTAAAAAATCTATCCCATTAGGCTGGAGCTCACGGCCAAATAAAGTGGGGCAAAATGCTCAAATCTACCCCTTTATGACATCACCCACACAAACCCGAAATCCAACACTTTCCAAAATTTGTTGATCTAATCTGAAACTCTTCCCGCCTATTTAGAGGGTTTGAATAGCTCTCTAGCTCAATCAGCTGGCGAGTTGACTTGCTTAACTTCGGCAAATCCCAATACTTGAAGGCTTTTATTTCGTTTGTGTGCTCCATTTTTACATTAAGAATTTTTTGACGACAATCATTGCTGCAAACCAGTCTGACATAGTGATAATTTCCCTTGTGACGTGAATCTGACGGATGTAAACGTTTTCCAGTGAACAAGGAATGCACTTGAATGCAAAAGGTGTACAATTCCATAATGTGTGTTTTAAACAAAGTAAATAACTTTATTGATGTTTATTGTGGAATGAATCTGACGTATGTATACGTTTTCCAGTGAACAAGGAATGCACTTGAATGCAAAAGGTGTACAATTCCATAATGTGTGTTTTAAACAAAGCAAATAACTTTACTGATGTTTATTGTGGAATGACCTGATGTATGTAAGCGTTTTCCAGTGAACAAGGAAGGCACTTGAATGCAAAAGGTGTACGATTCCATCATGTGCGCTTAGAACAAACTCAATAAGTTTACTGACGTTTGTTATCGAATGAGTCTGACCTATGTAAGCGTTTTCCAATGAACAAGGATGGCGCTAGAATGCAAAGTTGTACAATTCGATAATGTGTGTTTTGAACAAACTCAATAATTTTACTGTCGTTTGTTGTGGGTTTAGAAACGCGTCAGCAATGATGATGACGAAATCATTTATTGAACAGAATTTTCAGTATTGCGAACGAATCCAAATCGTTTCGTATCAAGTTTTCCCAATACAGTGGAACGGCGGGAGACGCGATGAGCTCAGGCGGTGAAGCCACCAACCTCAACAACCAACGTTTCTCAACTGTAGATCGGGACAATGACAGGTAATGTACTACGAAGGTTCACACTTCACGCTTTGTAAAGAATTTTTGGCAGGGAAAATTAGATTAATTTTTTCAAACACCTTGGTCTTTATACAAAGGAAAATTGCAAAAGAAAATTGCAAAATGGTAAAGAACTTAATAATAAACTTGAAAAAAAGGAAAATGTTTGATTTATTCGAATCGAAACAAACTACTCACACTTTTTATTGACCTTGAAGCAATGAAGTTTTAATTTTGTCGATAAACTGCAACAAGGATAAAACCCAATTTAGATCATGTTGAGGTGATTAAGAAAGCAAAGTAATTTCTCAACAAGAGGCTTTGCTTTTGCAGAAAAGATTACAGACAACTGGATCAAGTGTTTTTAAAAGTGATTTGTGGCTTCACTTAAACGCGACGTGTCAATGTTTCATCCTTGTTGTTCAACTCTTTTATAAATTTTAGATGGTCGTCAGGCAACTGTGCTGTCGGTGGTGCTGGTGGTTGGTGGTTCAACTGGTGTGGTTATGCTCATCTGAATTCTGCGTGGGGAAAAGGTTCGTCTCAGCAAGGGATTATCTGGCACACGTGGAAAGGATGGACTAATTTGAAATCAAGCATGATGATGGTGCGATGCAATATGTGATTATTAGATAGCTGTTGATGGCTCTGTGCTCAAAATGTGTAAATATAATTGATGGAAAACTGCCCTTCCCGTTAAATCAATTTGTTGTGTTCAAAGATTATGTAGAACACACGTTCCACGAAACATTGCGTATATTTTCGATTTGCCATTAAACGTTTTGCATTTTCTTAAAAAATTGATTTCACCCAAATTACCGAAATGTTGCATCAATTAAATCCTTTGCAGTTGAATACTTTCCTGCAAAGCATTCGATCATAGCGATGCTTTTTGTCGATCGTCAGTCAGAACGCCTGAAGTTGCATCGTCGCCCGCTTCGAATATTCAAACATGCCACGAACTTGTTTTACACCCTGAAACTCCCCACCAACCGTCAAATCGTTCAAATTATAAAAAAAAACAACAGTCCCCGCTCGAGGAGTAGAACCAGTCGACGAACACTGCCTGCGCCACCAGGAGAAATTGCATAAGCGTGCACAGCTGTCTTTTTCAGTTATTCAGCGCAATTCTTAACTCTTCTAAAAAACGCCCACCACTAAACACAGTAATGCGAAAACTGATGTGCCGAGCGATTTGGTTCAGTTTATGGTTTGACAGTTGGAGGTGGGGGGGCTCGTGTTTCCCGGTGGAGATATGCTGTGTTTCTGCCTTGGCCATGTAAAAGAAAATAACGTCATGAGCCCTGAAATTAACGAAAGTTCGTGGTCACACTTGCCACTTGTTCATCGAAAATTTTTGCACAGTAAGTCTTCTGTTGGTCTTTCGGTGGATTTTGAGTTTTTGTCGGCGCAGCGAATAAAATACTTGTACAGTGAGAAACTGTTAATGGCGCGGATCTGATTCATGCGTTGACTTTAGTCTGATAGTTCATTCACTCATGTCATAAATTCTCTTGTTAGGTCACAGTATGGGGCGACCTCACCCCTGGGTGTTTCATGCGCCAAAAATCTTCTTTTATTATTTGAGTGCGTTTTTGAGTTTTTGACGCCCGAGCGAATAAAATACTTGTACAGTGAAAAACTGTTAACTGGCTCTGATTGATGCGTTGACTTTAGTCTGATAGTTCGTTCTCTCATGTCGTCAATTGATATGTTAGGCCACAGTATGGCACGACTTTCACCCTGGATCCTCCATGCGCCAAAAATATTATCAGGGACATGTGTTGGCTTAGCAGGGTCAGGGCCACTCACATGGGGCTAAAATCGTAACTCCGAAACCCGACCTAAAACGCGCATTCGAGTTCTGTTATGTCGCCACTTCGTCTCTAGCGACGCTTTTCATCGGTCTCCGTAATATTTTGCTTGTTCATATTCATAATGACAGTTGTAAGTTTGACGTGTATACTTGACTTTGTGGAGCCACATGCAAGTCTTCCATATCAGTACCCGCAGTATTTGTTTGTTCATAATGACAGATACAAGTTTTCTGTACATTTTGGAGTGTAAGCTTGGCTTTGTGGAGCCAACATGCAAGTCTTTCATGTCAGTCCCTGCAGTATTTTGTTTGTTCATAATGACAGTTTCAAGTTGGCTTCAAAGTTTGAAGTGTAAGCTTCGCTTTGTGGAGCCACCATGCAAGCCTTTCATGTCAGTCCCTGCAGTATTTTGTTTGATCATAACGACAGTTTCAAGTTTTCTGTACAGTTTGCAGTATGAGCTTGGCTTTGTGGAGCCACCATGCAAGTTTTTTATGTCAGTCCCTGCAGCATTTTGTTGGCTCATAATGACAGTTTCAAGTTTTCTGTACAGTTTGAAGTGTAAGCTTGGCTTTGTGCAGCCACCATGCAAGTCTTTTATGTCAGTCCCTGCAGTATTTTGTTTGTTCATAATGACAGTTTCAAGCTGGCTTTAAAGTTTGAAGTGTAAGCTTGGCTTTGTGGAGCCACCATGCAAGTCTTATAAGTCAGTCCCTGCAGTAATTTGTTTGATCATAACGACAGTTGCAAAATTTCTGTACAGTTTAAAGTGCAAGCTTGGCTTTGTGGAGCTACCATGCAAGTCTTTTATGTCAGTCCCTGCAGTATTTTGTTTGTTCATAATGACAGTTTCAAGTTTTCTGTACAGTTTGAAGTGCAAGCTTGTCTTTGTGGAGCCACCATGCAAGTCTTTTATATCAGTCCTCGCGGAATTTTGTTTGTTCATAGTGACAGTCAAAGTTTTCTGTAGAGTTTGAAGTGCAAGCTTGGGTTTGTGGAGCCACCATGCAAGTCTTTTATGTCAGTCCCTGCAGTATTTTTTTTGTTCATAATGAAATTTGCAAGTTTTCTGTACAGTTTCAAGTGTAAGCTTCGCTTTGTGGAGCCACCATGCAAGTCTTATATGTCAGTCCCTGCAGTATTTTGTTTGATCATAATGACAGTTGCAAAATTTCTGTACAGTTTAAAGTGTAAGCTTGGCTTTGTGGAGCTACCACGCAAGTCTTTTATGTCAGTCACTGCAGTATTTTGTTTGTTCATAATGACAGTTTCAAGTTGGCTTTAAAGTTTGAAGTGTAAGCTTCGCTTTGTGGAGCCACCATGCAAGTCTTATATGTCAGTCCCTGCAGTATTTTGTTTGATCATATTGACAGTGGCAAAATTTCTGTACAGTTTAAAGTACAAGCTTCGCTTTGTGGAGCCACCATGCAAGTCTTTTATGTCAATCCCTGCAGTATTTTGTTTGTTCATAATGACAGTTGCAAGTTGGCTTTGAAGTTTGAAGTGCAAGCTTGGCTTTGTGGAGCCACCATGCAAGTCTTATATGTCAGTCCCTGCAGTATTTTGTTTGATCATATTGACAGTGGCAAAATTTCTGTACAGTTTAAAGTACAAGCTTCGCTTTGTGGAGCCACCATGCAAGTCTTTTATGTCAATCCCTGCAGTATTTTGTTTGTTCATAATGACAGTTGCAAGTTGGCTTTGAAGTTTGAAGTGCAAGCTTGGCTTTGTGGAGCCACCATGCAAGTATTTTATGTCAGTGCCTGCAGTATTTTGTTTGTTCATAATGACAGTTTCAAGTTGGCTTTGAAGTTTGAAGTGTAAGCTTGGCTTTGTGGAGCCACCATGCAAGTCTTTTATATCGGTCCCCGCAGTATTTTGTTTGTTCGTAATGACAGTTTCAAGTTTTCTGCACAGTTTGAAGTGCAAGCTTGGCTTTGTGGAGCTACCATGCAAGTCTTTTATGTCAATCCCTGCAGTATTTTTTTTGTTCATAATGACAGTTTCAAGTTGGCTTCAAAGTTTGAAGTGTAAGCTTCGCTTTGTGGAGCCATCATGCAAGTATTTTATGTCAGTCCCTGCAGTATTTTGTTTGTTCATCATGACAGTTAGAAGTTTTCTGTACAGTTTGAAGTGTATGCTTCGCTTTGTGGAGCCACCATGCAAGTATTTTATGTCAGTCCCTGCAGTATTTTGTGTGTTCATAATGACAGTTTCAAGTTTTCCTCAAAGTTTGAAGTGTAAGCTTCGCGTTGTGGAGCCACCATGCAAGTATTTTATGTCAGTCCCTGCAGTATTTTGTTTGTTCATAATGACAGTTAGAAGTTTTTTGTACAGTTTGAAGTGTAAGCTTCGCTTTGTGGAGCCACCATGCAAGTCTTTTATGTCAGTCCCTGAAGTATTTTGTTTGTTCATAATGACAGTTTCAAGTTTTCTGTACAGTTTGAAGTGTAAGCTTGGCTTTGTGGAGTCACCATGCAAGTCTTTTATGTCAGTCCCTGCAGTATTTTGTTTGTTCATAATGACAGTTTCAAGTTGGCTTTGAAGTTTGAAGTGTAAGCTTCGCTTTGTGGAGTCACCATGCAAGTGTTTTATGTCAGTCCCTGCAGTATTTTGTTGATAATGACAGTTTCAAGTTGGCTTTAAAGTTTGAAGCGCAAGCTTCGCTTTGTGGAGCCACCATGCAAGTATTTTATGTCAGTCCCTGCAGTATTTTGTTTGTTCATAATGACAGTTGCAAGTTGGCTTTGAAGTTTGAAGTGTAAGCTTGGCTTTGTGGAGCCACCATGCAAGTCTTTTACATCGGTCCCCGCAGTATTTTCGTTGTTCATAATGACAGTTTCAAGTTTTCTGTACAGTTTGAATTGCAAGCTTCGCTTTGTGGAGCCACCATGGAAGTCTTTTATGTCAGTCCCTGCAGTATTTTGTTTGTTCATAATGACAGTTTCAAGTTGGCTTAAAAGTTTGAAGTGTAAGCTTCGCTTTGTGGAGCCACCATGCAAGTGTTTTATGTCAGTCCCTGCAGTATTTTGTTTGTTCATAATGACAGTTTCATGTCGGCTTGAAAGTTTGAAGCGCAAGCTTGGCTTTGTGGAGCCACCATGCAAGTCTTTTATGTCAGTCCCTGCAGTATTTTGTTTGTTCATAATGACAGTTTCAAGTTTTCTGTACAGTTTGAAGTGTATGCTTCGCTTTGTGGAGCCACCATGCAAGTCTTTCATTTCGGTCTCTGCAGTATTTTGTTTGTTCGTAATGACAGTTACAAGTTGACTTTAAAGTTTGAAGTGTAAGCTGCGCTTTGTGCAGCCACCATGCAAGTATTTTATGTCAGTCCCTGCAGTATTTTGTTTGTTCATAATGACAGTTTCAAGTTTTCTGTACAGTTTGAATTGCAAACTTGGCTTTGTGGCCGCGGTTCCGCCCTGAACACCAACCTTTCTCAACTGCAGAGCGTGACAATGACGGGTAATGTACTGTGAAGGTTCACACTTCACGTTTTGAAATGACGCTCCCTCAGAGAAAAATTTTTTAATTGTACCAAGCATTATGGTCTTCATATAAAGGAATATTGAAAAATGATAAACATCGTCATAAAAGAACTTGGAAAAAACGAAATGTTTTATTTAATCGAATCGAAGCAAACTACTCACACCTTTTCTTAACCTTGAAGCAATGAAGATGTAATTTTGTCAGTGAACTACAACAAGGATGAAAATCCCAGTTAGATCGTGTTGGATTAGAAAGCAAAGTATTTTCTCAATAAGAAGCTTTGCTTTTGAAGAACAGATCACAAACGATTGGTTCAAGTGTTTTTCAAAGTGATTTGTGGCTTCACTTAAACGTGACGTGTCAATGTTTCATCCTCGTTGTTCAACTCTTTTATTAATTTTAGTCATCCGTCAGCCAACTGCGCTGTCGATTATGGTGGTTGGTGGTTCAACGCATGTGCTCTTGCTCAAGTGAAATCCCGATGGGGAGAAGGTCTGTCACACTGCGGGATTGTCTGGTACACGTGGAAAAGATGGACAAGTTTGAAATCAAGCATGATGATGGTGCGATGCAGTGTGTGATTATTAAATGGCTGTTGATGGCTCTGTGCTCAGAATGTGTAAATATAATCGATGGAAAACTCTCCTTCCCATTAAATCATTTTGTTGTGTTCAAAGATTATGTAGAACACGTGTTCCACGAAAAAGGAACGATCTTGCAAAAAGTAGTTGAAAAATTTCGGCACAATTCTTAAATTTTCTAAAAAGCTTTGGCCATGTAAAGGAAAATGGTGTCATGTAAAGGAAAATGTTGTCATGAACAAAACATTCGCCCATAGCTACGTTTTTTGTCGATCGCCAATCAGAACGCCTGAAGTCGCATCGTCGCCCGTTTCAAATATTCAAACATGGCGCGAACTTGTTTTAGTCTCAGCTGGAGACATGCTGTGTTTCTGCCTTGGTCACTTTGGCCATGTAAAGGAAAATGTTGTCATGAGCCTGAAATTAACTAAAGTTCGTGGTTGCACTTGCCACTTGTGCATTGAAAAGGTATTTGCGCAAAAAAAATGTTTTCTTTTATTATTTGAGTGAGTTTTTGACGCCCGAGCGAATAAAATACTTGTACAGTGAAAAACTGTTAACTGGCTCTGATTGATGCATTGACTTTAGTCTGATAGTTCATTCACTCATGTCGTCAATTCTCTTGTTTGGTCACAGTATGGGACGACCCCACCCCTGGGTGTTTTATGCGCCAAAAGTCCCATTGTGGGCAGGTGCTGGCTTCAAACGGGCCTCATTTTTAAGCCCGAGACCGAAATATATTTTTGAAGCGCGATTTAGGCCGAAGGCCAAATTTATCAAGTGAGTGAGATATGTGCATAGCTTGTTTGTCAACGGTAATGCAACGGAATGTAATGTTTATCAAGAAGAAAAACTATCAAGGACGGCGACATGGTGCTACAAAGCAAATTATCTAGAATAGCGCCAAAGGCATGAAAAGCTAGTTTATAGGTCATCGTTTCTTAAAGCAAACCATCAATCGCGTAAGTGATTGATCTTTTCGAAGCAACGCCATCGCGCGCTAATTTCCTCACCGCTGTCGCCTTCTTAAAAAGAGTGTGAGACTAATCCGAGCAGGTAACAACCGAACGCAGCTGTGTTTGAAAGTAGAATTAGCTGAAGAAAAATCGCCATCACTTTACTCACAAACGTCACCGCGTTAAGCAACAAATGTACGTCACGGAAGAAAAAAATTGTTAGTCTTAGTGTTATTAAAAAATTTTGTGTGCAGGCCCGCAATCGGCCCGAAACATTTTGACAAACTTAAGCCCGACGTACAACCAGGGACGCCAGAACGGGGGTGCATTACTGGGGTACTGCCCCCTGCCCTTTGAAATGGGTACAACGGGGCACAGGTGCCCTTCACACAAAAGTACCATAAATAATCCCATGATTGATCAGGATCGACTTGAAACAAATTTATTGCAGCTATTCGCGCACACCTAAAATTCAGAATGGTTTTCTATAATTTTTGTTATTAGTTTTGAGGTCAACATTGTTGCTAAACGTGTAAATGCGAAAAGATTGACTATTATGGGTGCGCGTTTGCACTGAACCCAAGCAAACAGTTTTGAACTCGTGCTGAACAGTTCTGAACACGACAAATATTTGAATTGTTTGGTAATATTATGACAACAAAGTGATTGCTTTAATTAATCGCCGTGCATTGTAAATGTTTAAAAAAACTTGGCAAGCAGAGGGTTGAAGACGTGTACATTATTAATAAAGTTGGTACTCAAGAGAGGTAATCTACGATAGAAAGTGCTGTTTTCACACACACAGCATTAACCACCATTTGAAGAAAACAAAAACAAATACTAAATCAGCATCAAGTGCCAGTGAAACACGAAACTCGGCAAATTTTTATGACAACCAAGCAATCGCCTTCAATACGCGCCAGTAAGCTGGACAAACTTCAAGAAAAGAGTCATCTTCATTACGTTTTGTACAGTTTTGTAAACATTAGACAGACAATGTTGTGTTAGACAGAAGACGCGCCTGTTCATCTGGAAGGCTGGACTTGATTCCTGGTCAGTGTAGACATGAAAACGATTATTGCAGCCTTACCACTCTCAAGCTCTTGATCAGTGGTTGAGTGCAAATAAAAGAAAAGGTTCACACGCGATGCTGCCACTGATTTTACCGCTGCTTCGCTTTTGCCAGTAGCAGCTGTGTGACAATGGCGCAAAGTAAGAGGAAATGTGTGTTTGTTGCTAAATTTCATACCAGTTCTTTGAGCCAGTACAATGATGTCTTTGTGTTGGCGGTGAAACATGATTGAAAAGCCTTCGCCACAGTGAAATCACGAGTAGCGAATTTTAAACAACATTTTGGTATCAGGGTAAAAATATGAAAATATGAAATTAATAAATCTTTCAGCGATCGATAAGTAAGAAAAATGTGCTTCTAATTAAAAGTTGCTGATGAACTTGATTGATGCAGTGAAGCAATATTAAAAAATAAATTGCTTTTAGTGGACATCGGTTGAAATGAAACTCACTCTGTGAGACTCCATTACTGAAACATTTTTGTTTTTGACCTATTCAGAATATTAGGTATTTGGCCAAAAATTAGCAACAGCTGGCGATAGAAGGCTTGATACGGAGAGTTCAAATACGTGACCTTCACAAAGCATTAACTTGTAACATGTGGTATACGTACCACAAAAAAATAAGTATGCAATTATCAACATTTGATAAAACCGCAAATGAACCTAATCTACAGGGAAATAGTGATGTTTAGAAAAGTAAGTTACAAAAATTAGGGCGTCACTTTTCACATGTTTACTTTCCAAACGACTAGCACTGGTAAATGAAAAACTGTTAGCCAATTAAATAAATGGCACTACCTAGTTATAAATCTTTTCCTACAGCAAAACGTTTTACAAGTTTTTAATGTTTTTTAAGCTTTATTTGTAAAAAGAGGTGTTCTTCATTCAAGCAGCATAACTATCCACACACATGCCTTTTCAATTATTAACACTCATAATTTCTTTTTACGTTGAAACTCAAAAACCTCTAATAGGGTCGTATGTATAGGTCCAACATAAACACTTGACACTAGATAAACTCCTTGAAATAATGAAACGAATATTGCAAAAAATCCCTGTACGGGAAAATATTTGACTTTCGTGCAACAGTTTCTTTGAAGCGCACGTAATCATAATGACGTAATCATAATGAAATCATCTTTACAATGCAATGCTTTCAGCTTTTTTCTCGCAGCGAAAAAAAGAGGTTGTTTTCTGAAGAATTACACCTTTAAAACTTGATTGCGTGGTGAAAAAATGTCGACGTTTTTGTGTTTTTTCAACTTCATCGCAATTTCAAACGAGGATGAGTTGAGCGGAAACACGCTTGTTCAGCCAAAAATGTGAGCCAATAGTAATGCTTGCAAAACCTGTTTCAGTTAATTTGCAGGGTCTGAGTATTCCCGGGCACAAGTGAGGTCAGAGGTTGGAGTTACATTGTTGAGTCATTCCACAGGCATAACTTGTTGCTGATACACGAGTTGGCGAAACAATATAATGATAAATTTTTGAAATGCTTCTATCTCCAAACAAACTGTTAACATCATCTGGATATTGACACAACCGACCACTGAGAACGTCATCAGTTATAACATTTTAAACCCATTTACAGCATGAAAGGCATGCCTAACATTTATATCGCATTTGCTAAAAATATCAAAGGCCAAACCCGATAAACGTGCACCAGGCGTTTTTGAAACTATTTTCCGGTGCAGCGCATTGAAAATGTTCAAGAAAGGAAGTTTTGTTTTGCTCGCTTTGGAACGTCACGAGTGGTCTGCGACGCTCATCTCCCCTTGCTCTGCGCAGTGGGTCACGTGGCTACCTTCGCACTGAATGCTGCACTGGTGGCAGGTCAATGAAATGCATGAACACTAAAATGACTGAAAGGTTGTCGGATTAAGACGTTCTGCTAATTTTTCTAGATAGAAAAATGTCGATTAGCACTTTGATCTTTCGCAGTGCTGGGGATGCTGTGACTTTTTTTGGTCCCGAATATTTGCTAATTGTGTTGTTCGTAAAAACGCACTTACAAACCTTCTGCGTAAGGATATGATGAAAGACATTTATGAAGCTCCCATCTTCCGCCCTGCCTCGTGTTGGATTATATTATTTGAGAATGCCAAATATAGGAAATGCATTCACATTTTTTAATTTTAACCAATCAAGGTCAACATGTTAGAGTGTATTTAGCACAGCAATAGCGCACTTATGTGGCACATTGTTCAGAAGAAGCTGCTTTTAATCTTTTAATTTTCTGCCTGAATATTTCTTTCTCTGCCGCTACTCTTGAAGAAGTAACATAATTTGCACTTCGTTTCTAATACAGCATCTATCAATCACACGTTTAACGACCAAACTTCCTTGCACATTTAAACATGAGATTGTCTGTAAGCAGTAAGATGTTCTGCATCGTTAAATAATTCTCTCCACAGAAGTTGATTATCTTTATTTAATGTGAAAATCCTACGCTGCCTTTTTGCAAGTTCCTTTTCAATGCGAAAAGACAAAAAAGTCTACAAATTCGTAAAAATTAAGAGGTGATAAACTTTGAAGAAAAATGAAAACGATGTAAAAATTGGAAAGTATACAATAAAATTAATGCGACTTAGCCACAAAAATGAACAAATATCAGGAATCGTCAAAATGATTGCGCTAATGACGGGCTCCTGCTTATGCGTCTATACTGCAAGAAGTAAATCCACTTACTGCACTTTATTTGAAAGCACGTTTTATATTTTTGTTGATGACGTAAATCCCGCATTTGAGCACAAATCCCATGATTTCCAATTTAGATCTGAAATTCTAACCCTGTTTGGGATGTAATACAAAGTTTAAAATGTGTTGTTTTAAGCTTTTGATATTACACTATATGTATATTAAGCTGCGCAAGAAGCACTTTGCTGAAAGCGATAAATCTTTGCATGTGCTGTTTCACAGACCAAGACTCAGTTCACACCTTGGGTGTTTGCACCTGAAGTTTCTGTGCATGGTTAAAACAACAATAACAAAATCGCTGCACTTACACGAATAATGACAACCCAGCGATTTGTTCAAAGCTAGCCGGACCGCCGTTTTGGGCTTTTCCAGAATGTTCAGCTCAGCAGTTTTTATTTAAATATTCGCCAGTTGGCACCGTCTGGTGTTCGATTGCAGTCAGGTCAACAAGTCAAAAACAGATGAGGATTTGTTGCTCTGTTGCAAGCCAAAGGAATCTGACGAGCATGCTGCTGAGATTGTTTGCCGAACGACAAGAGTTCAAGGGATGCAATATGGATGCTTGAAACAACCACTGCACAATCGCTTTTTCGCAATTTCAACAACAATTTGTTAACGATTGTTCATTGAAGCGATGCATGAAATTTCATGTCACCGCAGGTTGAACAGTAGCTATGGACGATTGCAAACAGACGATAAAATCTTTGGTGACTGAAGAGTTGACAACTTGTAACGAGATTTGTACGCCTTCGCCGTTGTTTAGTTGACTTAGTTTCCTCGTTTTCTGTGATGTTTGATTGTCAAAATGTGGTTGTACGCAGACAGGAAAGATTGAATCACACGAAGGTTGATATGCTTCGTTTAACCTTTGGATCACACTTCAGTTATGTTCCGTGCGTCACGTGATTGATTTTGAAATCCAATCAATAATTGCAAAGTCCGGATGCAAAGTAATAATCGCGCATTTCCTGTAAGCACACACGCGCCAGTGAGAAACGTTCGAGTAGAAAACAAGTGTCGGGCGTTTGATCAAAACTACAGATTCGCAGCAATGCCACGTGGAACTTGTGTTTTGCAGAATGCCTCGGGTGACCTTTGCAAATAATGCATCATGGTAATACAGAAGAATGAACAGCGTGCAGATCTATCGTAGCACGACATGCAGCAGCTGACCTAAACTATGGTGGGACTAAACTCAGAAAAGAACTTGGCAGCTGCAACAAACACGCAAGACAAGGGTTTCGTATTAATGTGCATTAAAGTAATAAGTAAGCACACGAATGAATCAAATCCCGTTTGGCTGTCACCAGAAACAAACGAACATGAACTTTGAACCTGGCATTAAACTGCATTTGTGACGTCACAGAGTTTCTCCGTGCAGTCAACCGTAAAGTAGAAGAAAGGATGATGATAGATGCCTGATTTTTCAGAGACGAGTGTTTTGATCTTATCATTCTTTTCACAGAGGTTGATGATACGTTTAATCGCAATGTCACATTTTTCTTGACAGAACAATCGCATTTGTTTGATTAATCGCCGAACACAAAGCAGCGACGAGCAAACGCTGTTTCATTCGAATTTCCAACAGCAACTCACTACTCAACATAATCACAACAAGCTCGGGTAAGAAGTGTTTCAGTCTCTGCATGTTTGCTTCAAACACATACAGAGTCTTCTGCCTTTCGAACATATGTTCGCCGTGCGCTGGATATGGGGCCGTCCATAAATGACGTCACACTATTTTGGGCAAATATCTACCCCCTCTTCCCCCTTGTCACATTTCGTCACAAGTATTTAATCCCCCTTGAAATATAACGTCACAATTTGCAACCCGCCCCCCTTTACAATTGCAGTTACAAATTTCCATCTATTTTGTGTCTGCTGAGACAAAAATTTCATCTGTTTTATAGATTTAATTTGTACACATTGTGACGAGACCCAGGGCCGCAACCAGCGCAAAATTTCGGAGGGGGCAGAAGTCACCTTTGGCAATGATTATGACGTCATCGATGTGCAGTCAAGCATGATGTAACCTTTATGCTGTGATCAGCTTACCAATTAAAAGAATGGAAATGATGATAAATTCAGAAAAGCGTAAGCTCCTTCACGATCATTACCAATCCCGCATACTGTTTCATCAAACCGTTTTTTAAATATTTTAGCAGTAATCTTTTTGAAGTTTTCAAATGCAAAACAAACAAATCAATCAATCTTAGACATCAGTTAATATGAAAAAGCACAGAAGAATAGATGACACGTTATACAAATAACACAGAGAATTGACGCAAACCAAATCATTGATTTCATGATCAACGCGTGGAGGATGGAACAGGGTTGCAACATGTCAGTCAGCAAGACGTAAGTTTAAAAGATGTAAGATCGTTAAATCACAAATGATAAAATGCAGAAGAAATTAATCTGACATGGGACGCTCGGGCTCTGGCTTCAGCCAATGACCACCAAGATCGGTCAGGAGTGTGGTTCAAGGTTCAAGCTACCGTGATTCAGCAGCTGCTTGGTAACTTTAAAGCTTTCGACTAAGAAAATGATCTTTGTATACGCGGGCACGAATAAGACAAAAACCAATGATTTTGTGGTTATACGGGCGATACAATCTAACATTGTAACGAAAGCCAAATTTCGAGAGCGTGGGCTAGGGTTGCATGAGTAAAACCTCAGTAAGCGACGAAGCGTGAAGGACACACATAAGAAAAGAAATTAGCTTACGGGCTATCGTGTAAGTAAGCTGAGATAGCGATCACCGCGTTGCTTCAAGTCGTTTTATGAGCTAAGTAGTGAAACAGCTGACGATTGGTTCGGATTCGACAAAAAATAGAAGCTCACCAAGTCTTTTCATACGTACTGTAGTTGATAACAAGAGTGGTACCATCGAATGGTTTGCGAGTATGTGCGGCTAATACACATAGTTTTGTATAGGCTTCACTTTGAAAATTTATGCAGAGAAACTGAAATAACTCTTCTGTTTTGGGCAAAGTAGCATCATTAATCCTCAAAGTAACGTCATTAATCCTCGTACCACCACTGACAAAAAAAAACTCGCAGCACGCAAGTATGATCGGGTTTTCACGAAGAGACAGGTCCTTGTGAAAAAAGTGCAAAACAACTTCAAGGAAACATTTGAACTGGCACAAGTAACACTATTTACAACAACTTTACGAAGCTGTTTTCCCAGAGGGATGTTTAAAGAATCAACTGCGTTATGTACTCATCAAAACAAAGAAACAGTGTTGTAACAGAAATTGCTACGGTATGCAATGGAATATTTATTTGATCTAAATTCTGATAATTAAAGTGTTACTCCTTTCGTTCATTTTGGGTTTGTCCTTAGAAAAGCAGAAAATGTAGCTTTTTCTTTTTCTTACCGAGTTCATCCAACAGGGTTTCTGGATTTGGCACCTGAGTACGGATGGAGTTGCATCTGGGCCAATCCAAAAACCCGCTCTTCTCCCATATTTTTTCGGAGATATGTTTTCAAACGTTTAAGACAGTTAAATGAACGTTCTGCAGATGCGGTTGTAAAGGGCAAAGTTGCAAAGTGTGAATTTTTGGATAAAACGCCTTTCGCGCTTTAATCTTTTTCAAGGTTTGAATAGCACTTCCGAGCCTTTTGTTTTCATCTGCGCTGCTTCATTGTTTTAGACTACATTTTTCCTGTCCTGCTAGCCCTGCGTGTGTGCTTTTGAGTAGTAATTCAGTGAGCAAGACTGCTTGCTCGAGCTCACCACCAGTGTTGCCAGATGGTTATCACTTAAACCTGCTAAATCGTGTCACGAAAAACTGCTAGATCTTGCTAAAAAACATGTCAAAAAAATTTAGCTAAAATCCGCTAAAAATAGTGAAGTTCTGCTAAAAAAATGCTATTTCTGAAGTGTTTAAAATAAACTTGTAAAGCTATTTATAAATTTTTGGTCTTGCACTCACTATCAATGGACCAGATATTAAGCCTACGACTTCCTGGCGTAACTGAACCAACTGGAAAAAGCATAAGTGTCGTGGGTTAAAAATATATTCCCCCAATGTAGTCTTTTAAACCCAATGTGCTCACTAAGCGCAGAAGCAAATCATTTGTGCTTCACCAGTTGCTTGTTATTATGATGCAATATTCTTCTTGAAGCAGCTTGGCTGCATCATAATAGAAACTCCAGTGGTACTAGCAATGGTATATTTATGCATCCTAACGATTAAAAGCAGCTAGTTGTGCCTGGTGGTCTTTGTGTTGCCCAATATAAAGCGTCAGAAAGAGGGTAATTATTTTTTTATGAAGGTGTAAAAGTTTTCATCTCTAAACATGTGTTGAAACAAATATTTGGCTAGGAACTTGTTACCTGCTAAACCTGCCAAACGGTTTTCAAAACCCTGCTGGAAAACCAGCTAGGTGCTTGATTGAAAAATTTCCAGCTAACAGTGAGAAAAATCTGCTAGATATAGCAGCAAAACAGTTAAAATGGCAACACTGCTCGCCACACCAAGTAATGCTGACATGTGCTTCCATGCGAAGCATGACAGTGTAGAAAACTGAAAACCACGCTGTAGTAGTGGCCTATGGATTCCTGCTCTGTGAGGTCACATTCACAATCACAAAGTCACTTTTACGAAACGGATTGTTTCACTTTACATCTAGCGTCTCAAAGCTTGTCTCAGGTTTATGTGTTGTGAGTTTTAGGAAACATGGTACATTGATTGGGTGATTGATTTGTCCTATATGACGCAGCACAAAGGCATACATAAAAATTGTTTCAATAGTTTCAGGGGGGAGAATTGCCCGGTTTGCCCGTTCTTCGTTGCCACCCTGACAAAACCAACATTCTATTCGTAAAACGTCGAAAACACTGCACACATTGCTAAGTAAAAATTAAGCAACATTGTGTTTTGTACTTCGTTGAAGAGCGAAACGAATGAATTGCGTTGTGCGAATGCTGGCAATGACTGATTGTGGTTATAATCCTATGCATGGATTTACCGTTGTAGTCGCTCTGCAATGTTGAAGTAAAAACAAAGCAAAAGAACTTTTTGCAGTTCAGTCTAACTGCAAGAACGATTTCACAAAAAACAAGTATGGCGTGTAAATGCAACACAGGAGGTAAATAACTCCTTTTGAGAAACGTTTAATGATGGTTTCTGCATAGGCTAAGATAAAATGAATTTTTCTAAAAACTGTTTACCTCGAGATCGACGCGTGACTAACGGGAGGCTTCACTTTTTTGTTGTGATCTGTGCGTAGTAAACACCGAACCGTAGACCACAAAAATGAAACAATCACAGTGGACTTCTGAGGTCCACAACTGCTTATGTTTTTCACAGAGGTTACGGCGTTTCAACAAACAGTTGCAACTACCGAATGGTTGTAAGTCAGCGACACTCAACGAAAACACTCACTGGTCTGCAAAATAAAACAAAACATCCTACTAGAGAAAACAAACGAATCACTGAAATTGTTGGCTCACATGAAATAATTTTGTTATGGTCTGTTATGAACACGGTCTGTTATGAAAGAGGTCTGTTTTGAATGGCCTGTTATGAGTGGTGTGTTATAAACGGGTCTGTTTAGAATGGGAACCATTTTGAAGCATTGTTATGTTTTTATGAGTCACGACTTTCAAACTGTTTACTGTAATTGGGTTCAGCGCAAAAGCCCCTTCATACTGAAGGTGGTGGTGGCAATTTTCTGCAAATGATTCTGATGTTTTCAGGGTGAGTGGAAAACTTAATTAATAATGCACCTCCACACAGTTATGGCAGGAAATATGAAGACCGCTTTTAACTTCAGGTGTTACAGAGCTAGCCTCTATTGATTTGCCAGGAATTGAGAACAAAACTGTGGAATGCTTGCGAAACAGCTGAAAACTCCTGCACAGAATCAGGTGTCGATGTGCAAAACTTTTTGGTCCAGTAGCTGGAGTTGGGAGTCAATAATTTTATCGAATGAGCTTTGGCTGCATTGACAGTACAACAATATAGTTAGCCATTAGCTGTGAATCCAACAATGATTGTCTGACTATCGGAAATATACTACAAAAACAATTAACCCATTAGCAATATCGACAAAAATTTCGTCATTGGTTGCAACAGAAAACTATTGCAAATGGAATAGAAACATACTGCTCTCGACCTTTCCTTTCTGGCATGACTGCGTGTAGCATGCATATCAAATCGACTCGTGTGACATCACAAAACTACTGGCTCCCTCCCTCACTCTCGTCACAATTCGTCACAAATCTGGTGACCTTTCTCCCCTTAGGGTGTGATGTCATTTATGGACGACCCCTTCACAGTAAATCAATCACGCGTCAGTGGGTGACTGCAGTTAAACCAACTGCACTGAACTACGAAGCGAACAACTCTCGCGATTAAGCAGACGTGAAAGAATCACAATTAAAGAAGTAGTGAGTGCACAACGTATAAATTCAACAGTGAACAAGGCACTTGACTGCGACAATGAACAGGCACGACTCGAAGACACAACAGCTAACTTGCACTAAGCTTTACTGTGCTAACACTTAACTATGAACAAAACAAGTTTATGTACCAAGTGGTGTGATCACCACGACTCAGAGGCTTGGTTTTTGTAATCAGAAAACTTGCTGTTGCGGTTAACAGAATTTGGTCTATTTCGCGTAAAGCCGAAAATCATTGCTAAAGGTCTAGATCTACATTAAATCGACCTGCATTTTATCGCGCTAAGCATGGCAAAAACAGAAAAACAAATTTTTTTGTCACAATTGTTCGAAACTGCGAAGTAGACGCGGGTCTGTCCCAACATCCTGCTCGCAGACGCAAAAACGTCGACATAGGAGAAATAATCGGTTACTCAAATCAGCGAGAGTCTTCAAACGACCCACGCCAGGGAATTGCAAACGCGTTACTACAACAGAAGTGTCAGTGAAATCTATCAATGCAGTCCATTAATATTAGACTTTAAGGCAGCGTTCAAAGAGTGAATCACACTCTTTGAACGTAGAGAGTTGCGCGTACTGAAATACTGACCACCGCATGCACAGCTTGAAGCGGTTGAACAAATGTTGAGACGTTTGGTCACTGCGCGCCGTTACAGTTGCTTGCCATCGAATCCAGGAATACTTCTCATAAAACTTTGCTGGGATGTACTCAGTGAATGACTGCAAGTCTAGAATGTACTTTCGTGACATAGTATATTTCTTAAAAAGTTCAACAGTTCGGTTTTTGGTTTGACTGAAAAACGTCTGGTTTTCCCCACACGTGATACTCAGTTTTTCTCCACTGTCAAGTGGACAAGTTCATGGTTGAGACTTTGCCGACTGTGCAAGCTGTTCCATTCGCCCTGTCCTGGGTTTAACTCTATGCTCCAGGTGACCCATTGTATATCGGGGCACACACGTCCCCGATCATAATCCTCTATGTTGGCAAAGTATTTGCTGCACTTTGTTCTCTGAGGAGTTTAAAAGCAACGGTAATAATTCAATTGTCGCTGTCTCTTGCAGATATAAAAAATTGCCGTTGACTTTTAATTGTCTATTTTTGCTTCTACTGAAAAAAATTCATTTTCAAAATATTCACGCAACTGAAATATAAAACGTTTTGCTAACAACTCCCTCTTCCACCAAAATAGTTTACTATCGTTTCCTAGCAACGATGCAGGAGCCGCAGTTGAATATCACATTGCTTAGAAACGTCGCGGTAGCTTTGATGATAGTGAAATCAAAAGTCAATTTCTCCATGTTTTGAGCAGTAGACGAGTATTTGAAGCAAGGCATTTTCATTCAATGTGATTTACTGCTTTGCAAGTTTTCAAACTGTGGAATATTCGTTTCCGAACTCTTCGTACCGGCGCATGTTTCGTGCAGTTTTCTGTCGTTCCTTCTCAGCCAATCATAGCCTCACACGTGTTGTGAAAAAATGCAGTGTTTTGTTTAACTGTAAGCACCCACAGTAAACATCAGAAAGTACTTTTATTCTGCGCTAAGCCCTATTTTTTTGACAGGCCCGTGTTTAGGTCTATTTATACCTGTTCGACGTTAAGTGCCAGCGTGTGCATGACCGAATGCTCTGCGTTTGTGTTGCTTCGTATGAAAGTGTTTTCTACCCTTGCTTATATGAGGATGATTGCTACAACAGTCGTATTGTAAGTTCTGTCCCACGTTTCTCATTGGTTTGTGACGAATGCATTATTCTTCTCAGGGGGTGTTGAGTGAGGCAGTGAGATCTAAGCATTGACATAGTCGCACTATAAAACATATACTTTGCTGCAAAGTGTCTTCATGTTTCTTTCGTGCTTCTTCTTCTGTTTGACTTTGCGCTCCACAGTCCACAGCAAGTTTCGTCCCAGCATCTCAGAAATTCCCGTAAAACAATTGTCGGATTTTTGATGCTGCATTTGCTGATTTTAAAAGTTTAGCCAGAAAAAGGAAAATAATGTCATGAACCCGGAAGTAAAGTGAAAATAATGTCATGAACCCGGAAGTAAAGTGAAACTCGTGGTTTCGCACAACATTTTGTCTTGAAAAATATTTCTGGGCAATTTGAAGTTATCTCTTTGTGCGCGTTGAGTTTTTTTTGACGCCTGAGCGAACATAATACTTGTACAGTGAAAAACTGTTAACTGGCTCTGATTGATGCACTAACTTTAGTCTGATAGTTCATTCTCTCATGTCGTCAATTCAGTTGTAAGGTCACAGTATGGGTGTTTTATGCGCCAAAAGTCCCATTGGGGGTAGGTGCTCTTTTAAGGTTCAGGGGCACTTGCATGGGGATGAAAAATTAACGTAAAAAGCGACTGCACTCACCACGTAGCCAAGCGTTCACTTCATACTGTACAGAAAACTTGTAACTGTCGTTATGAACGAACAGAACATTCTGCGGGGATCGACAAAGGCATCGCTATGGGCGGAGTGACGATAAAGCAGAAGTCGTTATGAACGAACTCGAATACATGCAAAAGATAGGAATTCTGCCGGGACCGAAGAAAAAGCGTACTTAAGAAATCGTTAGAAATGAAATTTACTGAACTAGTTTCAAAAATAGATGTATCCGTCCCATTAAGCAGTTTAATTTTATTGCATTGTGCAACGTCTTCACTCCAACATGCAACGCGTTAGACTTAATCAGGAATCTCAGTAACAAGGAACACACAAATACATGAAAGAACACGAAGATAGATGTGTGGCGATAATAGAAAAGCACACGCTTGATGGCGCTAATACATTTACTTTGATGAAACAAAGCATACATATGTGATACAAGTAAAACGCGCTAGACTCAAGCATGTATCGCAGTAACAAGGAACACACAACTACATGAAAGAACACGAAGATAGATGTGTGGCGATAATAGAAAAGTGTATAAATCGCATACGCATAAGCATAAATCGCATACGCATGAATGACACCATTATGATTATTATAATGTAGTACTGCCATGACTTCCAAGTACAACGATTTGTTATGGAAAATACTTTTTTTTCTGTTTTTTGTTCTTCATTTTTAGGTTGGTTGAGCTCGAGCATCAGTGACTAATGGCAAAGAGGGGACAACTGAAAACGTTTAAGAACTTCTGAATCAGCGCATTTTGCATCTATGTTTCTACTTTGTTATATGAGAAAAAGGGTGCATTTTTATCGAAAGGGCGGCACAGACATTTTGGGCGAAAATTTTACCCAAACTGCTCCCACTGGTGCAATATATTTTAGGTTGTATTTGCTTGGCCAGCCCAGGAAGACATTTCGTGCACAAAACAGTTGAAATTATTAGGCTATTGTCTGCCCACAATAAACTAGTGGAGCACAGATTAAACATAGCACTATTTATGGGGGACAAAATGATTGTAACTTGTTGTTGTATCTAGCAACTAAACATGATGTTTAAAATTTTTGGGAGGCAGAAATTTCATGATTGCCACCCGCTGCTTGGGGGGCTTCCATTGCACATATAACACTTTATCAAAGTCGTTTTCAATTTCACGTCATAGGTTTACACTTTTTTGGTCTCACAGAACACTGGACATAACACTGAATCCAACAAGCAGATGCAAAATGATGCAGGTTTCTCATGACTGCTAGACGGGACAAAGGAACACCTGTGGAAGAGTTTGCTTTCCTGCTCATGTTTTGCGCATTCACCGGGAAAATCTGCAGCACTGGATCTGTAAATAAAATAGATTTTAAGACGCAGCGCGAATAACGACAATTGTACAATTACCGACACAAGATATTCAACAAATGCCTGGGCTTTCTTCCTCTCAATATGTAATTAATTACAGGCAGTTATTTAAGGCAATAAAGCATCAGGATCTATGAAAATAAAATCCCAGAGTTCATTTATGTTCGTAGTTAACTTTTCACCTTTGCAGTGGAATTAAAAAGTAACCGTCAACTCTCGCATCGCAATAAAATTGATGAACGTACGCATAGTTATAACAATTAAGTAAAATATATAACAATTAAGTAAAATATATGCCAATGAAATACCACAGAAGCTATTTCAAAACAGCTAGTCCAGGGATGGCTGTTGAACATACATACTGCATTTGAATTCCAACAGTATGGGTAGCTTTGCGTAATAGTATCGAAGTAAACAAGGGATGTAAAAGAGTGTAAAACCGTAGCAGATTTCACAAGTCTTTATACGCTCACGTTCAAAGTTGAAACCTGTGAATTTCAGGTTTCCAAATTCCTCCCTTTATTTTATGCTTCATACATTTGCCGAAACATAAACACATACATAAGGAATTGTTGAAAGCACTTCACATATTGGTCCCAGCGCCGGATTTAGATGGAGTGGGACCTGGGACCCAGGCGTGGTGGGAGGCCCCATGTTCGGATACAGAATTTTTAGATAGAGGATGATTGATAAAGTTATTAGTATTTCTACGGATCATTTATATTTATGAAGGAATCATTCGGGGCAACATACGTTAACTCAACTGTAACAAATGTTTTTAATGCAACGTGACACTTGACAACGATCAGCGATTGGTTGGTGAAAGTATTGCAAAACCGGTCACCAGAAGCATTGCATCTTGATTTTTTGAAAAGTTGCTGGTTAAAATTTTTGAAAATAATTATGCAAAAATATTCTGGGCGACCCAACGTTTTCATTACCTCCTCTAAAAGCCACTCCTCCCTCAGCAACAAATTTTATTTCAGAAACCAAAAGTTGCAGACAGAGCGATTTTCAAGATTGTTTCACAAGTGATTTACATCTCGGACTTAGTGCAAACGTGACAGGTATATATTCCATTGATATTTATTGTCCTATTTGTGGTTTGCAACAGAAAAAAATTAGTCAAAGCATTTAAATTCAGCAAATAAACTGGTCCGTCTATCTAGATATGCAACACAAGATTTTTACAATACAGTAACATCTCACACGAATAAATCACAGTCACGGTAACACGATCCTTGCCTTCTCTGAGTTTTCCTAGTGCTGATTTACCTTGACTTGATATGTAGCCTACATCTGATTCCTTCCCTTGAATCATTTCTTTCACAGTGGCGGAACACGGTACAACCTCAACAACTGATGCTTTTGACCAGGGCTGTGGAGCCAGAACTCAAATTTCAGGCTACGGTTCCAGCTCCAGGTATCTAAATTTTGGCTCCGGATGCAGCATCTAGAAGTTATTGGTTCCGGCTCCAGTATAATATTTGTAAAACTCGCTTGCTCCACAAACTATATCTGTGGAACTGCAACCGAAATTTCAAGCTCCAGCTCCACCCTCTAAAAAGTTCTGGCTCCAGATCCAGCAGATCCAAAATTGCTTGGGCTCCGGCTCCACAGCCCTGCATTAAACTTCATAATAATTTCGACTTGCTCATTGAAAACAGCCACAAATGATAACAAATATCTTAATGTCTTAAACAGTCTTCGCTCAGAGAGTCTCGAAAAAAACATTTCAGAACACCATTTGACTTCTCGATGGACATGAAATAAGATTGTAAAGCTGGGTACATTTGAATCATTCCCAACAAGCTGGAATAAAGTGACAGAACATCTGGTTACGCTGTGAAAAATTAGTTTTTGGTGCTCAGTAGTAAAGGAAGGCGAGCAGGAGGGGTATTGTACTGTTTTAAGTTGTTTTCTGGTTCAGCTTGCGAGCCTGGGTTTTCCCATGAAGATGCGCTGTCATGAGGTTTTCCCAACCCCTCTATGCCGACCTATATTTTTTTGTTTTTGATATTTTTCCAGTTTTTCACATTTTTTTGCGTTTTGGTAATATTTTTCATATTTTTGCGTTATGGTAGTTTTTGCAATTATTAATTTCATATTTTTGAGATAACTTGCAACATATTTTTGATCACCACACCAACTGCGGCGACAAAGTGTGACAAGTTTTAAACAAAAACTCTACCTGTGCTCCAACCGGATGATTTAAATGCATGGCAAGTTTTAATCCAATAAGCAAATACGCCACCAGCGATCCAAACTTTCACTGACTGTGTTGCAAAATGGCATGCCCAAACTTGTCAGTTTTACAAAACAAACACGTGCCCCACAGGAGTCGACCGGCTTCCACCGGCGTCATTCGCACCTGCAATGTCATGACAGACGATGGTGCTATAGCTTACGTTTACGTCACAAAATATACAGCGATTCATTGCAAGGAGCAAGTCCGTGCGTGCTCCCTGATTAAACCTCGTCACGGGTCGGTATTTTTGCAAGGGAAAAAAAGGTCGACAGTTAGTCGTTCATCAGTTTTACTCTGTTCTGTAACAGAATTAATATAACCGTATCATTTTTACAGAAAAATATTTTTTTAAAATTTGTCTGTTTTTTTTTAATACCATCGTTAACATTTCACATCACACGACTTCTTTCAACGAAAGTAGCAACCATTGCAAAGTTCGAGTGCCAGGTACATATACCTCATTAGCAGTTTAAATTATCTTTTCTTCCGAATGCCTGCAAGTTTTGTTGTTCCTTTGTGTAGTGTTACTTCGCTCGTTAACTAATTATCTCAGCCCTTACATAAATGACGATGTTGCGCACACTACCCACACCATTGCTTCAATCTGTAACTAATTGCGTTGTGAAAAGTACCGATCACCTCGGGTTTTTAATCCGATAAGCAAACATTCACACTTGCTTCACTTGAACATCATTTGATGACCGTGTGGATGCTAGTATCAAAGCAAAACATATTCACAGACGAACAACTGCTAACTAATTCTGTTCTTTGGAGTAGCATACAACATTGAACGTTTCCCCGTTTCAACAAAATCAAACAAGAAATTTCCCATTACGACTGCTTTGACCCAAAGCGTGAATCACTTTACAGTAAGAAGGAATCACCAGACTTTCCCCTGTTCTGAACAAAACTTATACGAGCGTATGTTTTTGCGGCACAGAGAATTCACAAAACTTGCCTGGTTGTTCATGCGATCGTAAACATTTCGTTTTCGTACGATATATTACTCATTACGACTGCTTTAATCTAGAGCGCGAATCTCCTGACAGTAAGTAATCATTCAAATCTCCCTTTTCTGAACAAAATGTGTACGAACGTATGATTCCGCAGAACACAGTATTCACAAAACTCGTAAACTGTCGTACCTTTAACTATTTTTTTCAAAAACTGGGAATTTTTCAGGGTCAGATGGCATTGACTACTGCGCACGTCGATAGTAAACTGCACCTCTCCGACACCTGCTCGCTGTGTTGAAGCAATTTTTTTCAAAAGCTGTATGCAATGTCACAGGTCTAGGATCTATGAAAAACTTATGAAGCATATCGCCAACGCGTTATGCATCATTTTGCGAAAACACAAAACCAATTATAACAGTTGAAGCAAGCATTCACTTACCTTTTGCAAGTTTCACGCAACAACAACTAACCCGCAGGAATTTTTCATTTATTCAAAATAAACTAACCACGAAAGTTTCGTGACGTTGCTTTTATACGAAAGTACAAAACATTTCAAAGTTCAAATGCTATATGAGCGATACTTTGATCCAAACTAGCCACACCATTGCTTCAACCTGTAACTGAGCGCATGGTGGAAATGCAAACCGGGTTTTAATCCGATAAGCAAATATTCACGTCCGCTTCACTTGAACATCATTTGATGACCGTGCAAACCCTACTATCACAGCAAGCGTATCCACAGACGACAACTTGCTAACTCATTCTGCTCTTCTGCGTACCATTCCCCTCTGACCTTTTATCCCGTTTTAACAAAACCAAACAAACACAAGTATCCCAGCAGGTGCGCTTTCTCCAGTGAATATCGTAACAAGACGAGTTGAAACCGATAGCAACGTGCTCTTGCAGGTAAGAGACGAATCGTCCTTTCACCGCCAGATGTTGCTTGCTATTCAGTTCGAGTTGATCAGAAACGCACTGGAATTTTTCTTTCAAAATCTCGAAAGCAGCATCGGCAGTTTTTTCGAGATACTGCATTTTGTTGTGAACTACACACTGTGTGCTGGCGTTTGTAAAACATTTCAGTTGTTCAAGGCTGGGCACTTGTGCATCGTTCTGCAACGGACACAGTGAGCGTTCAGCTCTGTTTTGCCAGTTGTCGGTAACATCAACCACCCGCGATGTTAAGTTTTGTAAAAAGATTTATCTGTGCAAAGTTTTTCTCCTCTGCTCAGCTCAGAATTTTAATATCACCGCTATCCAATCTATTGAAAACTGTGTTTGCAAAAAGCCACGCTGAAGGTTTAGAAGCCACCTCTTTTGCATCACTTTGCCTTCGCACACACCCACATCTAACCTTTAGCATGCGTTCGAAGTGGCACTTGTTTTTGTTTTTTGTTTTTTCTAAAATCATTTGTGTAAACAAAAAGCACGACGGTTAAAAAGATGCGTCAGTTACGACCAGTAAGTTTTCCATCAACTTTTGTTCCAACCAATCCAAATGTGCAAAACGTTCAACGATGTTCCACTCTCACTCACATGTCCAATCAGAATCAATTTAACTCAAACGAATAGTTTCACTGTAAAATCTGTCGAAGGCATCTTTCACAGTTTTGATTCGTTAATTGCATGTCGGTGCAATTGCTTTCTTCAAAATATTTGCAATAGCGCATGTTGAAAACTTAACTAAACCGCTCTGACTCTGTCTCGACTTTTCAAAAACAACTGAACGAAACTTCACAGGTTTGGAGTATGATAAAGTTATACGCACTGGCCATCAACGGACTGTGCATCACGGCACTCTTTGCATCGCCTTGTTCGTCATACTTTCCAACGTCATCGCACTGTCGTCAGCGATCAATGGCAAGCTGATTTGATTGACTTGCCAAATGCGAAAATGTTCAATGACGGTCACACGTTCATGTTGATTGTTGTTGAAAGGTTTTCTTTGCATGGGCTGATCCGCTGAAGAACAAAACAGGCAAGTCTATTCTCAAAGCCTTTACAAAAAATTCTAAACAGAAGCGGGCTGAAGATGTTGTTTTTTGTAAACGGAGCGTGGTCTCGAGTTTGCCAACAAGCTTTTTCAAAATTCACCTTTTTAACGGCACAAAATCACGAAACAAAATCTTCCATCACCGAGCGAATGATCAGAACGCCTTTGTCTCGAATTTGGCGATACTTCACATTCAAAAACTGCGAACGATACGTCGACGTGCTTCCAGATTTTCACGATCCTACAATGCAACATTTCATCGCAGCATAAAACGAAGTGATCACTGATGGCTATCACATAGCCAACTCGCGATTGTGCAGCAAATCGGCCAAGCTCACTGCTCGTTATAAACAAATTTTCTTGCTACCTGTAAAATTATTTCGTAACGCAAGTGCTTTTGTGTTCGTTTGTTTCTTTAAAGTGCTTTGAAGACTGTCGTTACATCACGTTAGACAAACTACTGTTTCAAATCTGTGAAGTCCTGCTTCACCTCGTTTAAGTCAACACGATACATTTTTTGTAGTTTACCTTGGTAATGAAATGTCGCTTACTGTGTATCTCAGCGTCACTGACTCCTTTTTCGTATGAGGATCACACCGCAAGTGTTTGATTTACATAGACGCTATCCTTTCAACCGTAGTCGCACTGATGTTACATTCTTTGAGCCTCTTGACTCGGTTGATTCCAACAAAACCGATGACAGATAAACAACTTCCTTGTTCCATCAACCGATGAATACTATTTTTTAGAACTGCGAATGACAATATATGTCTTTTCTACAAATGACCATAGCGTTGTTTGTTATCATAACCGTTTTTGTTTTCGTAGACACTTTTTATAAAAAAGTGGTCACAAACCCTGCGACACAGTTTTGCAACCGTGACAAACCAATGGATGGCGCTCGAAAAATTTTGCGTAATTTACAGCTTGTGAGTTATGTCATAAAGCTTTTCTCCAACCAATCTTTCTGCTGCGTTTGTAACACTTTTTAGTGTGATATCAACCAGGTGTAGATCCGGTCGCTATCCAATCTTTCGAAAACTGCGTTCACAAAAAGCCACTCTAAACGATTTGCAGCCACCTCTTGCATCACTTTACCTTTGCACACACCCACTTCTAATGTCTATCATGCGCCCGGAGTGCAACTTGAATCGTTTTCGTTTTTTTTTCTAAAATCATTTGGGTAAGCAAAACGCATGGCAGTTAAAAAGATTTTTGAACGCTTGCTACTTTCGAATAAATAAATCGTAAGAAAACGAAATGTTGACAATTGATTTTTAAATGCTTGCTACTTTCAAATAAATAAATCGTAAGAAAACGAAACGTTGACCGTCACATGAAAGAAACAGGCGAGTTTTGTGAATACTGTTTTCCGCGGAATCATGCGTTCGTACACATTTTGTTCAGAACAGGGAAAGTTGAATGATTACTTACTGTCAAGTGATTTTCGCTTTGGATTAAAGCAGTCGTAATGAGTAATATATCGTAAGAAAACGAAATGTTAACGATGACATGAAACACCAGGCAAGTTTTATGAACATCATCATAAAGTCATCATAAAGTCAAGAAGATCATCAAAATCACAAAGTCGTATAAGTTTTGTTCAGAACAGGAGAAATCGGGTGATTCCTTCTTACTGCAAAGTGATTCACACTTTGGGTCAAAGCAGTCGTAATGGGAAATTTCTTGTTTAATTTTGTTGAAACGGGGAAACGTTCAATGATGTATGCTACTCCAAAGTACAGAATGAGTTAGCAGTTGTTCGTCTGTGAATATGTTTTGCTTTGATACTAGCATCCACACGGTCATCAAATGATGTTCTAGTGAAGCAAGTGTGAATGTTTGCTTATCGGATTAAAAACCCGAGGTGATCGGTACTTTTCACAACGCAATTAGTTACAGATTGAAGCAATGGTGTGGCTAGTGTGCGCAACATCGTCATTTATGTAAGGGCTGAGATGATTAGTTAACGAGCGAAGTAACACTACACAAAGGAACAACAAAACTTACAGGCATTCGGAAGAAAAGGTAATTTAAACTGCTAATGAGGTGTATGTATGTAGCACTCGAACTTTGCAATGGTTGCTACTTTCGTTGAAAGAAGTCGTAAGACATGAAATGATGACGATGGCATTGAAAAAACAACAGTCAAATTTTTAAAAAATGTTTTTCTGTAAAAATGATACGGTTATATTAATTCTGTTACAGAACAGGGTAAACCTGATGAACGACTAACTGTCGACCTTTTTCTCCCTTGCAAAAATACCTACCGGCGACGAGGTTTAATCAGGGGGGCACGCACGGACTTGCTCCTTGCAATGAATCGCTGTATATTTTGTGACGTAAACGTAAACTATAGCAACATCGTCTGTCATGACATTGCAGGTGCGAATGACGCCAGTGTACGCCGGTTGACTCCAGTGGGGTACGTGTTTGTTTTGTAAAACTGACACGTTTGAGCATGCCATTTTGCAACACAGCCAGTGACAGGTTGGGTCGCTGGTGGCGTATTTGCTTATTGCATTAAAACTTGCCATACATTTCCATCATCCGGCGGGAGCACAGGTAGTGTATTTATTTGAAACTTGTCACACTTTGTCGCCGCACTTCGTGTGGTGATCAAAAATATCTTGCAAGCTATCTCAAAATATGAATTTAATAATTGCAAAAATTGTCATAACGCGAAAATATGAAAAATATGACCAAAACGCGGAAAATGTGAAAAACTGGAAAAATATCAAAAACAAAAAAATGTAGGTTGGCTTTTGTGGGTTGGGAAAACCTCATGACAGCGCATCTTTAAGGGAAAACCCAGGCTCGCTAGCCGAACCCGAACACAACTTAAAACCGTACAATACCCCTCCTGACTGCCTTCCTTTACTACTTGCTCATTATCCACAAATTCACAATAGTTGTTCAACACTTCTGTGAACATTGTGCAAAGCAACTACACTGTACCGAGCTTCAAAATCATTTAGTCCTTATGAAAAAGGTATACTTCTGACCAGGGCCTCCGAAAGAAATTTTTCCAGGGGGTACAAAAACCTACACTGTGCCCCCTTTTGTCTTGGGCCCTTGTCGAAATAGCTTGTTTGGAAAGTATTCAGAATCAACTGTCATACTAAGATTTACAAATAGGTTAATTGTTATACGGGCAGCTGGCTTGCTCTAATATTTTAGGCTTGATTACAAAAAAATTGGTCATGTGTACTTCAACTTTGCGTCCCCTCTAGTTGCAGGCCTGGGTACGATCTACCTTTCGTACCCCTCTCGGGTCCTGCTTCTGCGGTAGCTCTTCATTAAATCACGATTTTTTTTGGCATTACTGATTAGATGTAACTACTAGAAGTAGAAACTACTACACTAAGCTCTGCACAATGCACTGCTTCACCATGTCACGGTTCATCAGCAAAGCTAGTGCTGTATAATGGAGTAAGCAGTCTGCACTCTAATGCCAAAGTCATTGACATACTGAAAAATTATATAACACTCCTACGTAACGATTATTTGGAAACCATTCCCGGCTTTCCAACCATCAAATCAACTCAACCAAAGCTTAAATTAATTTGACAACTTGCACCTTCCATAAACTAAGCTGCGCCACCAGCTCGTATCTTATTGCTTCTAAGTTGAGTAAGGACAGCTTACCATACGTAAATACAATATACTACAGTTGTGCAAAATACGAAATGCAAAAAAAAGGGGATGCTTTGGCAATTTTCAATGTCCACGGAAGACAAACCACCATTTTACAAAAGAAAGAGGACATGTTCTCCATAAAAAGGACGTATAGTAGCCTTACTAACAATGTTGCTCATAAGCAACCTAGGCAAATCCGGAGTAAAACATTCGCAATATCTACCAGTAACGAGTAGTGACGTACGCTAATACGTTCTGCGAGACTTGGCCTTGCATTCATTACATTTAGATACCTGACCTACTTTCGGGAAACCGGTAATTGAAACAGTTTTTCGTCACAATACCAAACATTATTCAAGAGAAATACTACCACCTGACCGATTGATAGCTACTATCATCTGCAAACAAAAACTTTCTTAGCAAAAAATGGCTAAGTGGCATACACTTGTCCTCTGTATGGTTAAACACATGAACATGGCGGAGGGCCCACTTTGGTGGGAGACCTGAGCCCTTATCCCCTAATTCCGGCGCTGATGGGTCCAATAAGTATCGAAAAGCGTTTTGCAAATTGTTGCTAAGACAAGTGTTCCTAAAGCTTTTGTTCCTGTGTTGAGGTGTATCGATGATTTCGTCTGGGTGAGATGGAATTGTTTTTATGACATTACTTTTCAGATCAGCAGCTGCGCGAAAAAATGATATTTTTTCCTCTTGTCGCTGGTGGTTGTTTCTTCAATGGAAGGTTGGATAAATCAATGGTATTGATGTCTGGCACACCTACATCAAGGGCATCTTTGGGTTAGGGTTTTTGAAGTCTATATTTTAGGTTGCTTATTTGATCAATCTAATTGCAATAGCTAAACGTCTTTTTAATTTTTGAGTAAACACGTATTGCATGAGTCAGTTCTTTTTGTCGCCACTAGTATTCTTGACGTTAGTCAGTTTGTTAAGATGTTATGATTTATGAGCTTGTGTTACGAAATTTTCATTGTAGCCTTGAGTTTGTTTTTTCTCTGCAGTTACTTCAGCCTTTCAACTTTTCACCCGTAAGTTTTGCTTGCAATTTTCAGGACTGAGGATGCGTAATTTTACGTGAAATCGATTTCCTATTAAAACTTTGCTGATCGATTCCTTGCTTACACCCATCGTGGGAAGTACATACTTGCAATAGCGAGGTTTCAACAGTTTGGTGTTTCTCAAAGTTTCTCAGTGTTGATGAGCAAATAGTTCCGTACTTTGGTCATCACAGTGCCAAGACGTTAAATAACCTAACCGCATTGCTCACAAGCTTTAGGTTCTGGCTTCCTATAAACTACCTGTTTTTGAACGAAGGAAAACACAAAACAACAAAACGGAGAAAGAGAATAAAAGTACCCTGGTTTGAAGAAAACAAAAAGCACCCTGGTTCCAACCATTGTTCCATTTTAGGAACATAAGATTAATAAAAACTACTCAACCCAAACAATCAGGATAGGATTTCCCGTATAGGCTTTCGGGATTATAGCCTAGTGCAGCAGAGTTTCCTGAGGTGGATTGTTTTCAAAAATTTTGAGTTGTTTGCTTAGTCATTTTGCATCACGCGTTGTAGAGTTACCTGCCTGTCTTTTTTTTCTGTTTCACTTCATTACTGTGGCTGTGCAGTTAGGAGGCAGTGACTTGAAATAGGCTATTCACCAATCTGGGTGAAAAGGGGGCGGCAAGATATATATGGCCTGTCAGCTCTATAACCCATGCAGCCAAACGATGTTATTTTTTAGTAATCAAACTATGTCAAACTATCAATCAAAACATATCAAAAAACAAAATTGAAAGTTTCAGCAGACCTTCATATTCAGATGATTGAGATGGTTAGTAACGTCAACTGGAAATGCTAGATCAAGTAGCCAGTTGCTATCACATAAAAGCGCTCTTTCTAAAGTTGCTCGGATTTATCTTTCAGCAAATCAAGAATAAAATGTTTGAAGATGATAACAAGCAACCCAAAGGGCAGTGGTCCGCAATTACTTTTTGGCGTGACCCTAAAACTATTTCCAGATTCTCGCGACCCAAACATTTCATGAGCATATAATTTTGTGGAAAATGTAAATACTGTATAAATGAAAATCATTTTGAAGAGTACTATTAATTGCACTAATTTTCTTGCACAAAATTGCATTAAACTTAGCACATGAAACAGTAAATAATTGTATTTATTCTCTCTCATGACAATGGCAAATTTAAAATGTAGCCTAAATTTAAATTACTTTGCGACACAGCATCGAAGGCCCCGGAACCCATATTTGGGTCGCGACCCACTATTTGCGGACCCCTGCCATACGGGATTTGTACGAAACAAAAAATCGAGTGGTTTAATATCTCACGGCAGGCTACTTTATTACGATCACAGGAATGCAATGCGCAACTTTAAATCACCCAATGCGCCAAATGTGGCGCTTGCGCCATAGATTGACCACCCTGGCCTATAAAACACTGTCATGAAACAGATCTGGTGAAGTTAACTGCAAGGGAGGTTATTAAGCCGAAGCTCAATGCTGGTATTCAGAGGCAGCAAGATATTGCCACGCGACAAATTGTTGCAAAGGCATTGGCTGATGTTCCTCATGAAATCTTAATTGTTCTAGAAAACAAGCCTTAATTAGGCAGGCTCAAGATGAGGGTAAGAAAATAAAAGGAGAGCAACCAAAATTTGTAACAGTTGATCTCAGATACCAGCAGGTTGCCAAATTATAAACTTATATGACTCAGGAGAGGATGAAGAAGAAGTGTTAATCCTTAAACAGCGTGATCGTTTTCACCACTTGCGTGATGCCCCGTGTGGTTTATTAATAACACTTTTGATGATGATGCTACGGATATTAAGACTCAGTTCCATTCTTTCCCACAAGGTTACAACAACTATTCAGCTTTGCTCAAAACACTTCCAAACCAAGGCGAAGCCACAAAGCAAGTTACATTAAGCGTGGATTCAAGTGGCAAGTTGACCAGAACTTACTTGTCAAGCTACTAATCAAAAGACTGGCTGCACTTACTTTCATCCCTGAAACTGAGATGAAACAAGCCTTCAATACTCACTGCCAGGATTTTCATAAGAATCAGCACTTTAAAAGCTCCTTTCTTATGTTGAAAGGTTTATAAGATTAGGTCGATAGGGACCTGATTCCCCATTGTGACGTGGAATCATCATAATGCTGTTCCAGAAAGGAGCGTTAGAACTACAAGCAGGCAGTTAAGGAAAGTAGTCAGTAGACGAAAAATTGCAGGTAGAGCAAATATGCGTTAGAGACAAATTTGCTATGAACGTTGGCATACCAACATGAAGAACCACTGCATCTGCAATCATCCTGCAAATCCATCCCGGAAGCTACTGAAAGGTTCATAAACAAGATATAAAAGATCACAACCCACAATGTCAGGAATATTGTGGATGATATCTTGGCTCCAGAGCCACTGGAGAAAACCTGCGGTATTTGAGACCTCTGGTAGTCGCAGTGGTGTAGGAGGCGGGGGTGCAGGGGGTACAAGCGCACCCCCAAACATTTTGATTTGTAAAAAATTCGGGCAAAATCTCAATTAATTCGGGCACAAACGTTTTGACATTCTGTAACAATATTATTGAAATGATTGCTTGGTTTTGCGTGTATCAAAATTTGTTAATTATGTAATATGAAAGGAAGTGGCTATAGGGCCGTCACCAGTCATGCGTTTCGAATAAAATGCTGAGTTTGTCGCTTTAATGGTATTTTCATGTTCATGTCTGGGATGCAATGCATTTACATCTGCTGCGCCAATGGTTCCCAGTGTGGCTCTCACCTTGGGGACTTTCATTTTGGTAGTAGTGGTTGCACTGTACTTTCTTCAAAACTTTCCAAACTTTTGTGTTCAGATTTACGGTTTGGGTTTTAGGTTTAAGGGTTAGGTTTGAGGTTTACAGATTATATTTAGGGATGAGGTTTAAGGTTTAGATTAAGGGTTTAGGTTTAGGGTCTAGGTTTAGTAGCCTACGTTTCTACAAAGCTATTGTTGTACTCAGTGCCGTGGCAAGGGTAAGTGAGGCCCCCCCCGAAATTTCACGTGGGGCCCCCCATACGCTATTGGCCTATTATTATGAATTGCAGTAAAAA
>Ga0210059_1000632_pt1 | contig 46682 bp, 24 predicted proteins | sample Ectturendosymbi2_FD_188042 | JGI IMG/M metagenome (GOLD analysis project Ga0210059, IMG submission 188042) | Ecteinascidia turbinata endosymbiont from Florida, USA - Sample 2 (SPAdes) (version 2) | ecosystem: Host-associated > Tunicates > Ascidians > Unclassified | place: Key West, Florida...
TAGGTATCTAGTCAATTCAATGCAAAATTAGGCGCGATCGACCAACTGGGACTCGGCGATCGACCGGTCGATCGCGATCGACGTGTTGGCCACCCCTGGCATATAAGATAACATTTAAAAATTTTACCAAAGATCATAGTATCCTTCAAGCAGGGTTTGAAACAGCAACCTATTTGGTGAAATCAGCAATCTGTTAGGATGATGCCAGCCAAATAATGAAAAAAATATTACTAAGAGAGAAGAAAATTCACTGTCCACAAAATGCATCCTTTTCCAAAAATGTATTTCCCTGGTTGCAATGTGTGTCTTACGAACCCAAACACTGATAAACCAGAGTAAATGCTTGCACCTTAGTGGCAATATGTACAGTACCTCTAAAGGATGCAACACATTTTACATTGGGATTGCAAAATGCGTGCAGGCTGATGGAACACACTCTGGCTCAGAGCATGCCCAGCAATGCAAAAACTTAAAAGCAACCCTTTCAAAATGTACATCATTTCAATTTAAGTGGCAAATGAGGAGAAAGACAGCCCATAAAGAAAAGTATTACCTGAGCGCATCTACACAATGTTATAATGTCCAAGTAGGAGAATATTCGAAGCAGAAGCTCTTTGGGAAGCTTTTGATTGATAGGACCATCAAATTCAGCAAACGCCTGAAAAACGCACTTGCGGATTAATTACTAATGCTCACACAGCACTGCACTACATTCTTTTAACACACAACAGTATGCTCTGCAAGTTACAAGACAGGGTAGTTCAATAAAATTAAAAAGGATGCCAGAAAATATCAGCTTATTGCAAAGATACACTGAAAGTCAACCTGTAAGGTCTTTGTTACCAATTTTATCCACCCAACACCTTGCCCTTGGGCAAGGTGTTGGGTATCATCAACAGCAACCCTCACATCATAACCCTTTCAGTCCTGAAATAAGTAACTTTGGTCATTTTGGTTGAAAATGTAATTGGCCCTTACTCACCAGCTAATAGAGGTAAGAGCTGCTGAAACCGTCTAAAGATGCGGAAAGCCTTGCAGTTTCGATTAAAAATGATGAAAAGTTTTGGATTTGAGTTTTTTGTGGGTGATGTCACGTCATAATTGGGGTAGGTTTGGGATATTTTGGATGACATCATTGGGCCCTGAGCCCCAACCACAAGGGACCATTTTAAACTAGACGAAATTCTGCATCTTCAGAGTCCTTTATTGGCTTTCTACTGTTTGCAGTTCGAAAGTTGTCCTAAAAAAACTTGAATTAATTAGCCAAATTAATTAAGAGAAAATTTGTGTAAAAATGAATGAATTTCTGAGTATGGCTTTTTTAAACTGCTCATTAATTATATTGAATCATTTTACAGGTCGTTTGCATCTATCAAAAACTTAAAGCAAATACTTGTCTTCCTATGTTGAAGCTTTGATACAAAGGGCACAAGCAGGTTGCATTACTTAGAGTCACAAAAACCATGTATGAAGGATGCAGGCCAAGGTTATAATGGTGCAACCACACATAAGCTACAAGCTTTTCAAAAGTTCAAGTCTGAAATTAATCAGTTCAACAAAAAGTGAACCCTATGTAAGAAACCTTCAGTTAAATATTCATTTTGATGAGGCATTACATAAAAATGACAAGAACGGATCTACAATTTACAACTCTCAGATATTTAAAAATGGTAACTAAGCTATTTCAAAGCCATCAAAACTTTCAGCTCAGAGCATCACAGCTGCAGCTGAACCCTATAAAGACAAAAGACATAATGACTCTAGAAAACTTTGCCAATGAGAACTAGCTTATTCCTTAACCAAAAACTAAACATACAAGAAATGCATGATTTCTTTCACGAAATGATGAAACAGTTTTAACCCCAGTTTTTCAGCAGTCACCAAAGAACTACATGCATGTAAAAACTTTGTGAAAAAATAAGGACGCATTAGCTACTCTTCACAATGGAACTTAAATTATACCTGCAATCAAGGTGCCATTATAGTGTGCAGAGGCTGTTTGTGATAAATCAGAAGAAACAGACAAAGCAGTTTGACCACAACTCTAATGCAATTAGCTGACAATTATAACTTACTTCAATCCTTTGCTTGAGGTTTCCAGTAGAATTCATAGCAGTACTTTGAAAACCTTCTTTCACACCTTCACCGTTGCTAAATGCGTTTCTTTTAGGAATGTCACAATGCTCTATTCGGCGCTTTTTTTTCTTAAACGGTGTGAACATTTACAATGCTCAATAGACCATGCTTTAATATAGTTTAAAATACCAAACTCGATCTCATATACCTGAATAAAACAAAAACAGTCATAGTAATCAACTATATTTAATCATAGTCAGGTCATTCCATGTCAAGTGATCCAGGCCATGCAACCCACCCTCTCAGACTTTGTTGAAATTTGATAGACCAATAGAACTTTTTCTCCTGATCAAAATGAACTAAATTTTTTGAAAATCAGACAACCATTCCCGAAGTTACAAGTGTAACAGCATGAGGAATTTGTTATGATCAACTTGGAAGTCCTGTAATTCCACTTCTATATTAGGATTACCATATGTCAGGTTTTTCCCGGACATTTCCGGGATTTTAGTGGCCAAATATGCGTCAGGGAGAAATGTTGAAAGGTGCCTCGATGTCCGGGAATTTGGAATAATGCCTTTTATGAAATCTAACCACAATGTTTTCACAGTAAGAATTACTAAGTGCTAAAGATTAAACTTTGTAATTTTTTACTATTAAAAATGGCTAAGCGAAAATGTAAATTTACTGAAGAGATGACAGCAAGACATCCATGTTTCCGGAAAGGAAGAAATGAATGGGAAGCAGAATGCTTAGTTTGTAAACCAGGAACACGCATCTCGGTTTCATACAAGGTATCGCGGATTTAAAATCACATCTCATTTCTGATAAACATTGCAAAGCAGTAAGTGGAGCTTCCTGATCAAGTAAAGTGACAAATTATTTTGTCAGAACGGGATGTAAGATAGAAGATGAAGTTAATTTTTGCTGTTTTCGTTTTGTACTGTATTTATCCTATTCACGCGGGAAAGCGACGGTAGCGATGTGCTTCGGATGCATCTGGAATTTATACCATAATAAAAGTGTTTTTGTCGCAAAAAGTGGTTACAGTGACTAACATAAATCTGTCAGGAATTGCGCCTCATCAGATATGGTAACCCTATTCTATATGGTTTAAGACAGTCAATCCTTTGAATATGGTTGAGCATAATGTACTTGAGCTCATTACCAGATACTGACCCCTGAGGTCACCTTGGTTGACCTTTGAACCAAGATTGATTAGCAGCACCTTATATGATCACTCATGCATGACATCATTTTTAACAGCCAATATCTCGAGGAGCTCTGAAGGTAGGATGATGTGTGATACCTCATCTGAAAGATCTATTCAAGGACAATTTAAAGCAAAAATAAAATTGATGGGTTATTGAGTATTCATGAAAAAACATGCATGCTAATTCAACAATATAAATCTTATCAAAATTTTAATCGAAACTGCAATCTTTGTTCATTTTATACTCTTAGTTTTGTTTTTCAACTGGCAATGAATTTTTTCATACACAACCAATAAGCATACATTTGCACTTGGAGTAGTTTGCTGCATTTAAGTCTATGCATAGCACTTCAAACATGTTTTCATGCAGTGGAAGATGATAGACAAACCGCAAACAATCAAGTTGAACTCTATTTCTCCCAAGCCACACCTTTTTCATTTTTAGGTATATCGACGGATATATTGTCCACAAGCAGTCACAAATGAAGGTACATCAGTCTTGCAGAGTTGATGTTGAAAAGATTCCTGGCGTGCATCTTTTTTCTGGGCGATGTTGTGAACAAGAAGGGAAGTGTGCGAGAACTATGCATGAAGTCCAGACTGTTGCAGGTGTCCACTTTTTTTTTCTTGCCTGTTGCCTATGTACCATATTTCATCATAGACAACATGTAAGATATCATTGACTTTCAGATATAGCAGAAAATCCTTATATTGAGGGAATCTCCAACAGATTCGTCACCAGAAAGCTTTCAGTGGGGGGCTTAACATTCTGAAATTTGATAGAACTCCACTGATTCTTGTTTTGAGGGGCTAAGCCCCCAAAAGACCCTCATGGGGGTAGTACTTACCTCCAAATTTACTTCTGAAAAGAATTCTGCATCTTTGTTGATTTGCTTCATAGCGAGTCTAGTTGATGATATTGCTGTGATATGGTGAAATCCTCGTGTGTCCTTGATAGTGGAGGCATGTTGAAGTATTTTTTTAAGAGGTTGACAAATTTTATGTTTGAAAGATATTTGCAGTACATTATCATTGTTTCCAATTTGGTTATCTAAAGGCAGTCAGAGACTTTACCTTGCAGTATATAGCTGGTTTTACAGCACCACCAATCCCATCACATGGTGATTTTCCAAAAATAGTGCAAGGAATGACCATGTGGCTTGCACACTGTAGTCTTGATTATGCATGCACAGGTTGTAAAATGACCTATGTATTGTGACGCACAACCATCACTGTAATATTTAACATTATTGCAGTTGGGAACAATATCCCTTTAAATGATTTGCATTGTCTTCTCTTGCATACAATAAAGCATTGTTGTATCATGCTGTAGCTCTCCTGACAGAAAGGAAAGATTCAGGTGATTGAGCTCATTTTAACTGGACTTCTAATGCCAGACTACCTCAAGGACTTTGCAACTTTGTTGAGTCATTTGATAACCTTGTGCCTCATCCTGCATATGAAATGAATAATTTTCACCAAACTCCATTAACACCAAAGCTGTTAAGTGGTTGCGATGGTGCATTGAATGTTGCACTTTATTAATTCGAATCTATTATCAGGGGTTACCACATTTTGAAAATCATTTTCCACACTTTTTCAATACTAAATTTACAATGTTCAATACTATTATTTCTCTTCAGTTTTGGAAATTCCAAATCATGAAACTCAATTTTACACATTGTATAACACTGCATAAATACGGAAGTGTTTTGCCTTCAGTAAAGTTCTGCTGAGATACTTGAGATTTTGCTTGCATTTAGAATTTCCATATTTTTTCAATACCTAATGTACATGATGGCCAAATTCAATACTTTATCATGGTATTAAAAACTAATTTTGAAATTGAATACTTTTTCAATACTTCAAATACCGCATGGGAACCCTGTATTATGCCATTTTTACTTTTCACGTGCACATTTCCTTCTTGACACACTTGGATGTGGACACTGGACACTTAACAGCTTTGGTATTGATGGACTTTGGTGAAAATTATTCATTTCATATGCAGGATGAGGCACAAGGTTATCAAATGACTATCTTGTGTCTGTTATTACAAGTCCAGTTGAAATTAGCTTCAATCACCTAAATTTTTCTTTTCTATCAGAAAAGCTACAGCATGGTTCAACTATGATTTATCTTATGCATGAGAAGACAATGCAAATCATAAAGGATATTGTTCCTAACTGCAATAATGTTAAATATTACAGTGATGCTTGTGTGTCGCAATAAAAAATAGGAAGTCATTTTACATCCTGTGCATGCACAATCAAGACTACAGTGTGCAAGTCACATGGCCATTCCTTGCAATATTCCTGGAAAATCACCATGTGATTTGATTGGTTGCACTGCAAAACCAGCTATATACTGCAATGTAAAGTCTCCTACAGCCTTTAGATAACCAAATGTTGACTGTTGAAGAAATAATAAATCATTGCAATAAAAATCTTTCAAACATAAAATTTGTCAACCTCCTCAAAAAAGACTTAATTGATGTAGAAAAAAGCTACAATCAAGACTTGAACATGCCTCCACCATCAATGAGAATTTCACCAATTTACAGCAATGTCATCAACTAGACTTGCTATGAAGCGCATCAGCCAATATGAAGAATTCTCACCTGAAGTAAATTTGGAAATGTCTATAGTTCTAAAGGATTTGCTGCTGGATCTGAAAGTCAATGAAATTTTATGTTTTGTCTATGATGAAATATGGTGCATAGGCAATAGGCATGATAAAAGAAGTGGACACCTGCAACAGTCGGGACTTCATGCATACAGATGGCCTTTCTCGCTCACTACATTTGCCAGAAAAAAAATTTTTAGCATGTACTCTGTAAAAACTGATGTACCTTCGCTTGTGGATAATATATCTAGTGATATATCTGACAATGAAATAGTTGTGGCTTGGAAGAAACACAGAGCTTAATTTTATTGTTTGCGGTTTGTCTATCATCTTCCACTGCATGAAAACATGTTTGAAGTGCTATGCAATGCATAGACATGAATGCAGCATACTACTCCAAGTGCAAATGTATAATTATTGGTTGCGTTTGAAAAATTCATTGCCAGTTGAAAAACAAAAGTAAGAGTACGAAATGAACAAAAATTGCAGTTTCGACTATTAATTTTGATAAGATTTATATTGTTGAATTAGCATGCATGTTTTTTCACCAACACTCAATAACCCATCAATTTTATTTTTGCTTTGAATTGTCCTTGAATAGATCTTTCAGATGAGATATCACACATCATCCTACCTTCAGAGCTCCTCGAGATATTGGCTGTTAAAAATGATGTCATGCATGAGTGATCATATAAGGTGCTTCTAATCAATCTTGGTTCAAAAGTCAACCAAGGTGACCTCAGGGGTCAGTATCTGGTAATGAGCTCAAGTACATTATGCTCAACCATACTCAAAGAATTGGCTGTTTTAAATCATATAGAAGTAAAATTACAGGACTTCAAAGTTGATCATAACAAATTCCTCATGCTGTTACGCTTGACTGAGTATAGGCAAATTTCAAATGCTTGTAACTTCGGCTATGGTTGTCCGATTGTCAAAAAATTTAGTTCATTTTGATCAGGAGAAAAAATCAAATTTCAACAAAATCTTAGAGGGTGGGTTGCATTTTGTCATTTTTTGGATCACTTGACATGGAACGACCAGTCCTCTTTTTCCTTCAATTCACATATTTTTGAGTAACATTCACTAGGTTCTCAAAAATAGGCAATTAAAAAAAAAGAAACTACGTACTCATAATCATTTCATGTATTACTTTTTGGAAATGCTTTTTGCAAAATTAGGTTTACTTAACATTCCTAAAACATTTGTTATTAGCATGTTCACTATGATTTCAGCATAGTAATTATATCAAACAACATGCAGTCCTCATTTCTTACTTATACATTATATCCATAGTATTGTTGCTATGCCCTTAGCAATTTTGATTACGGATATCGTAGACATTTTTCAGAGTTTAACACTTTGAGAGCCGGGGTACGATATATTCGTACTTTGAAATCGGCCTAAAACCAGCAGTTGTCAGTTGCCTTATCAACACCCTAGCTCCTCCGCCGATTGTACTAGAGAGCTGTTCAAGGGCTCAAATGGATCGGCCAGTCATCTAGGCTGCACTCAAAAAAAATTTTTTGGTTGGGGGTTGCAGATTTTTTGTGACTGACGTCATAAGTGAAGTAGAATTTGGGCCATTTTGGCTAATGTTGCCTGGCCTAGGGCCCAACCGCTATCATTGAAGTTTTCGTTTAAAACTAGGCTCGAGTCTGAGTCTTTTGAGCCTTTGATCAACTTTCTAGCGTTTCTGGTTCAAAAGTTATGATCTAAAACAAACAATTTAAGTAATTATCTAATTATCAAATTAGTCAAAAATTTTTTTAACTCAGATCATAACTTTTTAACCTGAAACCCTAGCAGGGCATCCAAAGTATCAAAAGACTCGGATTGTAGCCTAGTTTCCAGTAAAAACTTCAGCAAAATACTACCATCTAACGATTGGTGCCCAGGGCCAGGTGAAGTTGGCCAAGGTGGCCTAAAAGTCCTCCACTTATGACGTCACTCACAAAAGACCCGCACGCCCCAACCAAAAAATTTTTTTCAAGTGCAAACTATAAGACTTACCGCATCTTTTGACACTTCAACCAGGTCTTTAACCCGTACAGGAGTGGATATATTCCCACACACAGCCACATGCGATCCAGCTGTTTTTTTGCGAACAAACTCGGACACTTGAATTAACCCAGATGTCAAAGTGTTAGGAAGTTAAGGCACATAGTAAGTATGATGTTAACCATAAACTGCACAGTTATTTTTTATCATTTATGTTGGTAATTTGAAACCAAAAAAATTGTTATACTATGTCATAAAGCACATAAATCTATTGCATGTATACACAACTACTTTTCCTGCACCCACTCTGGATGCATAGCTGGGCGGGTTCCCATACCTGCCCTGCAAATGCGGGTACCTGCAATGCATGCGGGTTAACCCACCCTGCACAGGACTCCAATATAGACAAAAGTACTAATGATGATTCTTAAAGAAAACCACATAAAATCTTGAATATGTACAAGTATATCGTTCTTTGAAATCAAGCATTAAGCTGCTAATTTCGTGCCACTTTGCAACTCCCTAACTTGTTAGTCGACTATGCTGGAGAGCTATTGAAACGCTCAAAAGACTCGGCGAGCTTTCTAGTTCGTACTGGAATTAATTTGTTGGTTTTGTTTTTTTTTGTGGCTGATAAGTGGGGTAGGTTTTTGGCCATTTTGGCTCAGGTTACCTGGCCCTGGGCCCAACCACTAGATGGAAATATTTCGCTTAAATTTTCATTGGAAACTAGGCTACAATCTGAGTCTTTTGAGCCTTCAATTGACTTTCTAGCGTTTCTAGTTAAAAAAATGTGGGTAAGATTGTCAATTTTATTGTTTTTTGGCCATAACTTTTGAACCAGAAACGCTACAAAGCCATTCCAAAGCTCAAAAGACTAAGATTTTAGCGTTGTTTGCACTAAAAACTTCAACGAAATACTTCCCTCTTGCAGTTGGGGCCCAGGGCCCAATAACTCCAGCCAAAAAGGCCTAAACCTACCCTACTTATGACGTTGCCCACAAAAAAAACAGAAACCCAAAACTTAAAACTTGTTTCCATTGCAAACTAGAAGACTTGCCAATTTTTTTAAGGGTTTGAACAGCTCTCGAACACAATAGACTGGCGAGTTGTGGAGTTGCAAAACTTGGCCAATATGGGAAAATTATTCCATTTAAACCGAAACTCGGCTGGCTCCAAAGGTGTTGTCACTTGCTGTGTACATAGCTGCAATCTTTAATAACCTTCCTAGCACTATATATATCAAGAACAGTTCACACAATGCTTATAGCAGTGATGTTGCATTTTTTCCACACACAAACTAACAGATATTTTTAGTAATGTTGTTGGACTAACAAAATGCATCTTTTCCATGGCATTACGTTTATTGAAAATTGTAACTTACTTATTAAAAATGATACATTGATTACTGTGATGCAGGCAGTAATTGTCGCTAATGAAGTGAAAAAAGATGTCAAATTTTAACCATTGTAAATAAGAAAGCTTTAAACTTCTGTTCAGGTTTGAATTTTTATGGTTTAACAGCAAGAAGGATACTACTTAATTATTGTGTATATCCGTTATGGTGCATCAGCAGTGCTCGACTTTTTTAAAACAACTTCCACCTAGCGTTAAAGTGTTGCATTTATGTCAAAAATGATACCTCTGAATTTTTTTCACAATTGGTTAATGTTTAGGGGTGCATCAGGACTCCCAACATTTGACCCGAAGGTCAAAACTTGCAAATAATGAAACTCAGCCATAACTTAATAACTAATTGGAAGAGAAATATGATTTCAGTGTCTAACCCTACTCAAATGCATACCAGCTGTTCATTAAAGCAATCAGAAAGTAAATCTTTGTAGCTTATGTTGAGTTTTATTAAGTTCATGCTTTTGACCTTTTGCAGTAAATTTTGAGGTTGCAGTAAATACTTTCAGTTCAGTATGATGAAATTTCCAGTTATTTCCAGTTTTAATTGTCATAGTTGCTGTTGTGCTGTGTTACACGATAGTCTTGAGGTTGTTTACTTTCTCCGACCTTACTTTAGCCTTTCAACATTTCACCTGTTAGCATTGCTTGCAGATGTAAGGACTGATGATGATGCGTACTTTTACGTGAAATCCATTTCCTGTTAAAATTTGTGATTGATTCCTTGCTTATTTCATCTGTGGAGTTAAGTTACTTGAATACAGATATGCGCAAGTTTGAATCATCGCAAAAAGATGAAAGCAGAGCGCAATCAGCTGATTCCTCTAAAGCTTATAGAAAACCTTCTAGAGCTTTCAAAAGACCAAATAAATTAAGCAATTTCTATTTGCAGTGATTTTTGCTAAAATATATCAACTTTGTGTTTTTACAATAATGTGTAAGCGTTTGTTATGCATTCTTCTTCTCGGTCAAGTTTTAAGCCATGGTGGTATTGCCACTAAGACTTTTAGCAAAATATACACATATGTATGAAATTATGTAAAAAAACAACTGAGTGTGGAAAATTGTCATAAAAAATAAGTAGTGCAGGACCTCCAATGCCCATGCTGACAATACAAAAATCTGATAATCATTAACGTGATACAATTTTCACGATTGCATTTCTTTTGTGTCACAAGACTTGGAACAGCAAAATTTATCAATTTTCTGTCAATTTCCTGTTTCTTGGTTGACGCAGGTGGAGCTGAGTTTCAGCTTTTCATTAAGGGGCTAGTAGTACAAAATACATTATACAAGACATCTTGGTTTAATGAAGTATTTACACATCGCGATCGTGGTAGTCAGCCCCATACTTTTACTTTGAGTCTTTTGTTGGGCATGTGGCATAGGAGGTAGGCTAAATTGTTGCAGCAGGGTTAGGCCAGAGTTGTGGAATTGAGTGAGAGTGAAAGAATCAAAACGAAAGCTGATAAACTGCTTTCACCAAAGACTTAGTTCTACGTAACCTGGTAGCAAAAGTGTTAAAACATTGGGGACTACTTTTTTGCTTGTTGGGCACTTGAAACAACATTGGGCAATACCGACTCAAAGGACGAGTGACTTGAAAAATATGATTGAGTTACATCACTGACAGCACCACCAGAGCTCAAAGCAATTCCAAGATACATCAGAAAAATTTTGAACATTCTTGTGAAAAACACGTACTTATGATTTATTCTAACAAAAATAAGTGCATATGAGAATTGCTTAAGTTTTTAGGTGTCTCTGATAGCTTTAAGGAACAGCTGGTATGTATTTTAGTAGGGTTAGACACCAAAATCATGTTCCTACTCCAAGTAGTTCCTAAGTTGCGGCAAAATTTCATTATTTGCATGTTCTGCCCCCCGGGTCAAATGTTAGGAGTCCCGATGTACCCCTAAACATCGAAAAAAATTTGGAGGTCTCATTTTGACATAAATGCAACACTTTAACACTAGGTAGAAGTTGTTTTTAAAAAGTCAAGGGCTCCTGATGCACCCTAATAGCCATATTAGTTTTAGGCTTACATTCAGTAATCCATGAAATAACATATGAACTGTTCACAAGTTCTATATATTTTGACACTAAGAAAACCCTTTAAACTGAATTTTCATTGTTTATCAGGCAACAGTCTGCTATGAAGAAATCGTAATTCATGTTGCATAATGAATAGGAAATAAACTGGGAAGCATGAAATGGGCTTGAAGAAAGCGCTAAAAAAATTCTACAGTCTACAACATAGGTTTCCAAACTACGGCCCATGGGCCCAAGCCAACCTGTAAAGCTATTTCCTTCAGCCCGCTAAGCTGGCCTTTATCCAGCTGCATAAGACATTTTGCTAGTAATGAAAAAATAATATATAATTACGAAAAATTTGTTGTTATAGTGGAATGTAACATATCCTGAAGCAATCACATTATGTAAGATGTCTGGCCCTCGAACTGTAGTGTAACAACTTATGTGGCCCTCGGACAAAAAAGTTTGGAGATGCCTGTTGTAAAGTCTAAAAACGTGAATGAAATCCGAGGTTATTTCGACTTTCCACACAAATGCTCACTTTTTCACCGCAATGAAATGTGAACCGTTGGTGTTAAACAGAAGCAAATGAATCTGAAGAAGTTCAAGTGAAATCTCGCTGAAGGTTTTGTGCACCTGACGTATACTCCGCTAATCAACCGTAACATTTGCATCACCGCGTGATGTGTCTTTAGGGAAAGTCGCTATAGCGTCTAAATACAATGGCTGAGCTGACTGTTATTTTTAGCTTCTATTGTCACTAAAGATTTATCATGTTGTATCAGTCAGTTATTCTTTCATGACCTTTTCACTAGTCTTGTCTGTAAGTGTTTTGGTTATTAAGTACAACTTCTTGTACATCGAATATCCATCAAGTAACTGTATGATATAAAAGCATGGATTCATAGTCCAGCAAATGACTGCGCAAATTAATCACCATGTAATTGATACAGTAAAAAAATGGATATTAAAGCAAGTAATCTATGATTAAAGCTGGTTTGCAGTACTTTACAGTCTAGAAAGGTGCAAAAGCATAAGTTTACTTACATAGTAAATTGTTTTCTACAATACACTACAGAAATTATGATGGACAAATTTTTTAGACATACCTACTGACAAGGAACAAAGGAAGTATCTAGCTCTGCTGTCCTGGCTAATGTTTGTCCTGACACTTTGTATTTTTCTTGGCAAATTTCATGTAGGTATGTCCACCTGATTGTTACGCTTGTGATGTATATCATTTTTGCTTGTTAACTAACAAGTATCTTGTTTATTTTGTGTGTTTTTTTGTGAAATTCTCGAATAAACTGAACTGAACACTGAGTTTTTTTCCAACATCGAAATAGTGGAAGTACTCCCACATTTAAGCAGCAAATGGTATAGCTTCCTCCACTTTATTGTCTCTATCAGAAATATATATCATTTTATCATGTCCATCTTTGTTTCATCTCTCAGACACCAATCCTTCAATAAGCTGCTTCTCAGTAAGTTCTTCCAAGATCTCAACACCATCATCAATTATAAACAACTTCTTAAACTTTTCAGTATCCACACCCATTGCTAGATGAGGCAAGTAGATGGCTCCAGAGCAATGAAGCCTGGTTTCCTCCAACGATTTTGGATTGTGGCTCATGAAATCTTGACACAGGTTTGCTTGATCATTAGTGGATGCATTTCACTACAACCTGAACTGCAAGTTGACTTTCGCCATCATCAATGATCTTGTTGCACATCTCATGCCTCAAGTATGCTTTTAGTGCTCTGATGATTCCTCATATTACAGGACTGCAAAACAGACACTGCGTTTGGTAGAAAAGAGAATGAGATGTCTTTCAAACCTGCAATATAACTGTGGGCTAACCAGCTTTCTGCTGTAAGAGCCAATGTTTTTCTTCTGTAGACATCAGTCCTGATTTAAGCCATTGTTTAAAGATGGTGCTTGTCATCCATGAATTAGGAAAATTGTGAGGGATGAATATATTCTGCTTGTTTTCAAAACATCGAGGAGACTTCTTTTTCATGAGTAACAATGCCTCTTTGTCACCATTCATATCACAAGCTACACTAGCAATGTCACTTGATCTTTTGTTGTCTTGAAACCATTTTGTGTAACCTTCCTTGCTTTTTCATCATATGTGCTCTGTGACAAAGCTTCTACACCAGGTGAATCAGAGTAGAAAATGTGTTGGAAACCGGCCAGTTTTTCGAAGTTGATGGAAAGGCAAATGTCAATCAAGATCAATGCCAGATTAATGCAGCACAAACTTCTTGTGACCAAGGCTGCCACCAAATTTTGCACCCACAATGAACCTGCAGCTCCCTCACTTTCTCTGCTGATGCTGTTAGCTGAGTTTTTTTCAGACAAATATGTTATAGGAGCATAGGTGTCATGGTTTTGAACAACTCAACGCAAATATTCTCAAACTCATTTGACTCAAAAAAAAAATTTTAAGTTAGTTTTTCAAAGACAAACACATTTGCACCCCAAAAAAGCACTACGAGTATCCATAGTAAAGACAACGAAAAGGCAATAAAAATGAAGAAATTCCACCTGTATCCAGTAAAAACTTTTCTAATGTTTGTTTGAACTGAACGAAACGATGATCAGTCTGATTTGAAACAAGCTTTTATGTGTCAGTGTGGCAAAAGTTAGGCAAAATAGGTCAGGAGTATCAGTTCTGTTCGATTGCAATATGCAATTTTTCGTACTTGCAATCTCCATAAATTTTGTGGAAATGGTATAAACATGGTCAACTCTCAAAAACCTCCCCATAACCAGCCTGTTTTTTGGGAAAGCCACCCAGTATGAAATGTGTTAACAGCAATCACATCAAGTCAGTATATGTACGTTTGGTGCAGACGCAGCATTTAGATAACTTGTTTGTAAGCTAAGTGTTCCTACTTAGCCCTCCACAATTGTTCGGGTGCATAGAACTTTTGAAACAATTAGGTTGGAACAAATGTTACACATCTCGCTGAATTGAGAATGACAACCTAATGCTCCCATAATTTCTGTATTGTGGATTTGATGTTAGCATCACATGTAGTAGGCAAGAACTGTGATGATCCAAAATTAGTCTTGTTGTAACATATTAGCATCAATCTCATAATGAAAAAGATAATTACGATCTTGTGAATCAAACATGGAATAAACAAAGTATGATTACGCAACAATAGAAGCCACAGCTGCTTCTACAACACAGCAAAGTAAAAATTGTACATAATGTTAGCTGAAGTAATGTGTCCATTCACAACTGCATCGTGCAAGAAAGTCAACTAATATGACTTGGTAGAAATATCAAAGCTTTGGCACAAGTGACCTAAATCCAACATAAGGCTTAAATGAAAGGGACAATGACTAGCATTCACAAGCAAAACCAACCTCAAAAAATCTGCTCCAGAGATGTTTGACCCAAGAAATAACATTATCTGAGTTTTCAGGGTTCCTATGCAATTTTGAATATGAATTTCCAAACTTGTTAGATATTTTTTTCCTGACTTAACTTTTTCAAATGATATACCTGATTCAAATACAGCCACTGGAATAGTTAACACAATGTCAGTAAAATTATCAATCCTATCAGAATGCATGTCAAAAGATCAACTCTGGAAAATCATTTTCTTTTTCCATACCAACAGACCACACAAATTTTTTTCCAAACTTTTCTAGGCTGGAAATTGAACAAACTTTTAACCATATTTTCCCAGACTCATAGGAATCCTAAGTTTTGTTCATTTTAGTGGAAAAACAAATAAAACGGCTCCATATTTTAAGTTAAATGCATTGAGACATTTTTGTTACCTCAACTATTAATTAATAGCAGGGAACAAGAAATATGATGGGCCATTGTTTATCTCAGGCAACAGGAGTAGCTGGCACCACTATCTTTTTTTGCAACCCCACTTAACCAGATTGGCTTTACAGAGGCCTATTGCAGTTCTGAGGGGGTTTAGGCAGGCCCAAAAAAGCCATATTTTACTGGAGCCATGGGGGAGTCATTCCTGTGAAGTAATGGCGAACTTGTTTGGTTTTTCTGTGAGATGTTCTAGACACATGGTTTGATGGTGGCTGTGAGGTTGGGTGTTGAAGACATTCACACACTGGAGGAAACTGTGCCTAGATTATAGTCTTTGATTTGGGTTTACATGGTTGAGGAGAGGATGTTGTGCATCTGTTTCATGCTTCAGTTTCCCTTGTTGGGATGCCACAGTTCTTATGATGTATGTAGGAGCTATGCCACACAACAGAGATTCTCGGCACTGGTGAGTTTTAGGCAACTGCTGATAGCATGGCATGTACTTTAAGTCTGGGCGTAACTTCAAGATATGAGGGATCAATACAAAACAGGAGAGGCATGCTGTCTGACCAAATACAATGACATGGTCAGCAAATTTTTATAAGGAAATCGATTTCACATAATACAACACATCCTCAGTCCCAAAAACTGTAAGCAGTGCTTATGAATGAAACAATGAAAAGCCTAAGCAAGGGCATATAAAGCAAACAAACTCAAGACTGAATAAATCAGAACACAAGCTGCAACAATTAAAAACATATAGTATTACATGCAATTGATTTTCTATTAAACTTTTTCTGGTCGATTTTTTGATTATCTCCCTTGTGTAGAATAGTTTTACTTGAACATAGATTTGTGCAAGTTTGAATCATCGCAAAAAGATGAAAGCAGAGCTCAATCGGCTGATACCTAAAGCTTTTAATTGTTGCAGTTACAAAGACAAATGGAACCAAACAGCTGGAAGAAATAATGGAGCAACATACATCTATCCATGTTAACTCATTTTTTGTTTTTTTGCTTGTGGAGTTCTACCAAATGTTCATGAAATTAATCTGTTGTTAATAATTGCTTTGCATGTTTGTAAAATGTCATCAGTTCAAATGAAACATATGAGGTTGCTAAAAAACTCATGTGACAGACTACTTTTTGACAGGTGGGTTGCCCTGTTTGTTAAAAAGACACACTATATTGGAACCAATGGAATGCTCACGGTATCCTAAAGATAAAAGGTGGGAAAGTCTAATTTTGAACTGCTGTTGTTAATTATCCCCACACATTACAAACTAATAACTGGAGTATGATATTGTTGCGATCGGAAAAGCCCGAGCGGCATGTGCGGAAAGTTTAGCACCGTGGCAGCAAGCAACAATAGAGATCACCTGACAAAATCACTATATTATTGCTTGTTTGTGCCACATATATATGGTGTTTTTCTTAACACACATCCCGTTCGTGGTGAATCACATATTTAACGCAACACCACCAGAGACGTTGCAACAACATACCCTTCTTTTTACAATGAACCGCACCGATCACACGTTCTTTGTGTGAAAGCTGCATCCGGCACGATCTGCACGTCCTGGTCACAGCATCATTTTGCTGCGTTTGGAAAAGCCCGAGCGGCATATGCGCAAAGCTTCGAACTGTGGTGGCAAGCAACAATAGAGTTCACATGCCATGATCACTCTATTATTGGTTGTTCGTGCCACACATACATTGTTATTCTTCGCGCACATCCCATTTGTGGTGAATCACACGTTTGATGCAATGCCAACGGATAGGTTGCAACAGTATCTATCTCACAGTTGGTTTCAAATGTTGCAGATGTTGGTCTTAAGCCTATTGTCAAAAGACTCAGCTTCTGCAATTTAATCTGTTCACTGCTTGTCATATTTTCAGAAAAAGAAAAATCAAAAAAGGTAGCAAAAAATTCAAAAAATATAGATTGGGAAGTGTTAATGACATTTTTTTCATGATAAATTTAAAAAAACACGCACCAAACATTGTTTATTTGACACATCACTGTGGTTGCTTGAAGCCAAGCATCCCATAATTGGCGTCAGTCTTGCTTTTTGGCTCTGGTGATGGCAGTATTATGGTCAAACTCATAGCGTGTATTTGCAACTACAGTTGGTGTGGTTTATCCAAGTCTTCCTTTGGTTCTTCGTTATTTCACCAGCAAACTTTTGCTTCCAACTTACAGGACCGAAGATGTGCGAATGACATGAAATAGATTTCCCAGTAAAACACTTAGAGATCATATTTGGCTATGTCACCCTTGTGGAGACTTGCGCAAGTTGGAATCACTGCAAGTTATGAAAGCATCAGACCCAGAGCCTTCAATTCTCAGTTCATATAAAGATATGTTAGACAGTTTAAGAGAAAACAACCTAGACAACATTAAATGATTTTTCCTATAGTACTGATTAGTAAAAACAAATTTATTGAAACAAGCACAAACATGAAATTTACAAAAAATATGGTAAAGATATATTTGCTCAATACATCACACAAAAGTTTTGTGGGGAATAGTATTCTATTATTGCAGAGATTAGAAGATTTTGCCTACACAATACCAGTACTCCTCTGTGATAATTAACCACCACGTGATTGATCGCATGCTGCATACATTCTTTGCGACAATGCTTCAATCATCCTCATGTTGTGCAACAAGTAATTGGCAAACAGCGTGCTGGAGTGGCAAACAGCGTGCTGGTGATATGCAGCATTACTGTTTAATTTGCAATCCAGTAACCACTAACAAGATTTCTTTATTTCAGAGATTTTGTGCTTAATAAAGCTATCATCAAATATTTCGATTTATTCAGTTCAGTTTACAAACACAAATCTTGTGGTGATGACATCTACTGCAAATACACTGAAACCAACTCGACTGGACATTGATGAAACTCTGATTCAGCTTTAAAGGAATGGAAGCATTGGAAAATAATGTTTGACAATTTTGTTGCTCATGCTCAGCTTGAAGATGAGCAAACAGAAGACAGCGATAGAAGAACTTTGGTTTCTAATTAATCTTACTTCAGCTTCTTTCTTCGAGTTCATGAAAGATTGTGCTTCATTCGAGGCAGCTACTGAAGTGCTTAATAACTTGTTTTTTTAAAACACTGAACAAAATATTTACATACTATCAGCTAGCAACTTGCAAACAAACCATTGGCCAAATCATACACGAATTCTTCCAAGCACTACAAATACTAAGCAAAAACTGCCAATGCAAAGACGTTAGTAGGGAACTACAGACAGGAATTGTGCCGTGACGCTTTCATCAATCGCCTTCTGTCTCCTGCAATCAGTCAATGCCTCTTGGAAAACAAAACACTGACTTGACCACAGCTTTTGATCAAGCCAACACTCTAGATCCTGCTCAGAAAAATTTGCTTGCAGAAAATTTTGCTTGCATACAATGCGAACTGTAACAGCAACATCAGCAGGTACAGCTAAGCAAGAAAACTTTTCTCTTGAATCTTTCCCTGACATTTCGCATCCCCCTGATGCCATTTTTAGCAGCAAATTAGATTTGTGAAGCTCTTCTGCGGTATTTGTTCAAAAGAAATGCTACTTCTGTGGATATAACTACAAACCAAGGAAGTTTTGAGCAAAATAAATAATGCAACTAGTGCAAGAAAATGGGACATTTCAAGAAAGTCTGTAAAGGTAAAGCTCATTTGCACTTTTCTGCATACATGTCACAAGTATGTGCTCTATGCCCTAAAACTTCATCATCCGCTTATATGCCTGTTGTGATATGTGAGAAAAACTTTTGTGGTTTAGTTGATTCTGAGAGTTCCGATAATTATATCAGTAGAGATGTTGCTTGTTTGTTGAATGCAAAAATTTTGCCTTAACAAGTCGAACATCTATAATTCTCAGAATATGCACTGTAGATATAACTATCAATCAACAATACTTACAAAGTTTGCTTTGGCATCATCGAGCACTTATGTAGTGATGTAATCCTTATGTGGACTAGCTTTTCAGAAGTTGTATAAAAGGCTTATAATCGACTACGGCGGCTTGAAGAAAAACTTTATCGTTGCTTAACATGCATCTTGTGCCCTACCTGAGGCTCTTGTTGTACCTGAAATTTTTTGTTTCCCAATCTGTCGAGAAATTGCGAACCCATAGGAGTAAAATCTTGGAAGTACAGTACAGCTGACAAAGAATTTACTGGACAGCAAACTACCAAACTACAAGATGTTATCATTGAACCAAGCCGTTTAGAAGTTGTAGTTGTCCGAATGAACGATAAAACCTGAATGTGTGTGGATTACTCATAGACAATCAACTTGTACACTGAATTGGACACTTACACCTTTCCTTGCATAGATCACTTGGTTCTTAGGCTTCTTGAGTAGGTTGTCTTCTCAAAGTTTGACCTGACATCTGCATACCATGAAATTCCTATACTACCCTCTGACAGAAAGTACATTGTGTTCAAAGCAAACAGAAAATCATGGCAATACAAATGTATCCGTTTTGGCATTGCCGATGGTGGCATCAATTTTCAGCAAGCAATCAATCGCTTTTTGGAGGAAGAAAATTTGACGGATGTCTACACCTATTAGGATGACATAATAGTATGCAGTCGATCACAGGAGGAACATGACTTCAATGTTTCAAAATTGCTCAATGCTTTTAGGCATTGCAAATTAATGATATATGAAAATAAATTCATACAGTTTGCTACTCAAATCAATGTTCTCAGCTATCAAATCCAGCATAAAATCATCAAGCCAGATCCAGATCGCTTGAAACCTCTTCCAAACTTTACTCTTCTACAAAACAAGAATGCCCTCCAACAGAGGTTAGGCATGCTAGCCTACTATGCAAAATGGATACCAAAGCTTACTAACAAAGTTAAATCACTTGCAACTATAAAGTCTTTATGCAGAGGCATGCCACACTTTTGCAGATTTTAAAAGTGAGTTAGTAAATGTGTCACTTCATTCTATTAATGAAACCTTTCCTTTCATGGTTGAATGCAACATGTCAGATGAGGTCATCTCAGCTACACTGAACTAAGGCAGGAGACCAGGTCACATTCATGTCCTGAATGCTACAAAGAGGAAAACTGTTGTGTGCAGCTGTTGAAAAAGAAGCAACAGCAATCATTGAAGCCACACGAAAATGGAAAGACCTACTTTTACACCAGCACTTCGAATTAGTGATCAACAATCCATCACCTTCATGTTGGATAATTGTCACCTAACAACATCAACACTGATTAATGTTAAGCCATCAAAGTGCCATGATGTTATACGTAGTTATAAATCCCTTCCATTATCCATATTTTTGGCATGCATTCCTATAATGTGAGATAGTATCCTATTTAGAGTATGTTATATGTCAGCACAAGGTGAAGTTATCTGTTTTCTATGTGCACAAAATGTGACCATGAACCAGAAATTTCATTGTAAATTTTATAAAATTCAGTATATAAGCAAATACTTGTGAAATCACAAACATTTTTTTCACACTCTTTGAAGGATTCCTGATTAATAACTTCACACTGCGGCAGCAAGCAACAATAAAGATTACCCAATGACATCACTCTATTATTGCTTGTTCGCACCACATAATATGCTACTCTTAGTGCTCATTCCCTTCATGGTGCATCGCGTCTTTTACATCACTCTTACCGAGTGATTTCAATGATATGCTAGACTAGTGGTTCCTAGACTGGGAGTAAATTACTCTCTGGGAGAAATATGCGATTTTTCGAGAATGTGGAACCAAAACCACAATGTTCTTGTACATGAGGGATCATTGCAAAATTTTGTTGGTCAAAAGACATAATCGCTACCTTGATTTGGTTAGCGGCTCGAACAAGTTGGAGAAATACTGTGCTAGACAAACCCATACATTAAAAAGAATGGAAATGACCCACATCAACGTTATAATAAAAAAATCTATTAGGAAGGAGTTTGTAATACAGTTTTTTCCCTAAACATGGTAGCCAGTTCAGAAAGCTAGGTTAAAAAAGACAGTAAGAAACGATTTCATAGGCAAATGCCAAATAACTTTTAACACTTTGAGAGCCGGGTTAATTCAAGCGGTTCGAAAAAGCAGCTGATTCACACATGGCTTTGCGCAGGAATTTCTCCGCTCCTGTATGCTCTACAGACCTGGTAAAAGTATCAAAAAACGCGGCCAGTCTAGTAGATTAGACTCGAAAAAAAATTTTGAGTGGGAGGTGGGGGTTGTCTGTGAGTGACGTCATAAGTGGAGGACTTTTAGGCCACCTTGGCCCGCTTTGCCTGGCCCTGGGCGCCAACCGTTAGGTGGTAGTATTTCGCTGAAGTTTTTACTGGAAACTAGGCTACAATCCGAGTCGTTTGATACTTTGGGCAACCTGCTGGGGTTTCGGGTTCAAAAGTTATGATGTTAGTTAGTAAAAATATTAGACTAATTAACTAATTAATTAATTAATGTTTATTTTAGATCATAACTTTTGAACCAGAAACGTTACAAAGTCGATCAAAGCCTCAAAAGACTCGGACTCGAGTCTAGTTTCCAATGAAAACTTCAGCGAAAAACTTTGGCCTAGGAGTTGGGCCCTAGGCCGAGCAACATGTGCCAAAATGACCCTAAAACTACTTCACTTATGACGTCACTCACAAAAAATCTGCACTCCCCAACCAAAAAATTTTTTTCGAGTGTAATCTACTAGGCTGGCCGATCCGTTTGAGCCATTAAACAGCTCTCTAGCGCAATCGGCAAAAGAGCTAGGGCGTTGGTAAGGCAACTGAAATTGCTGGTTTTAGGCCAAAATCAAAGTACGAATATATCGTACCCCGGCTCTCAAAGTGTTAAACATAATACTGCATTTATTCAGTTGTAAGCTGCGGCTTATTAAGTTTTTTTCAGAATTTCATGCAGCTTACATTTTTTATTTCTTTACCTTATTGAAAAGTATAGAAGACGCCAAGACTTTCCTTGGCTATGTTTTTTTTGGCATTCTGTTCTTTTTAGCATTATGTGTATATCATCACAGAAGGGATTATGATTAACAGAAAGCAGTTGTAGTGGTGTAAGCAGCATTGCCAGGGTTGCCAATTAAATGTGAAATGTGCAATAAACAAAAGTATCTCAGAGGCTTTGACAACTTATGTTCAAGTGCGGTTTACAATGAAGGGCAGCTTACATTAATTTTTTAACACTATTTCGTGTGGCTTATAGTTGAATAAAAACAGTATATACATGAAGTTAATATGTGGATGTATTATAAGAATACCTAACAGATAAACAGCCAACTATAAACATTACATATGGCAAAACATTTTACTCTATCATCATCATCATTGAAAAATATATTAAAACTGAGTTATTTTTTCAGTCATAGCCTAATTTTTTTTTAATGACTAAAGTCAATCCTGTCATAATGTCTGAAAATACAGATTAATAAATACTGTTATGGCGAGTTTCAACACTATTATGAGACAAATGACCAAAATGTCTCTGTGAAAAAAAAGCTTAGTATTAAAATATATATAATGGTTATCATTATGTAAAAAGATGGTAGACAATTGCACTTACTGCATGATACATAGCAAGCACTGAATTTCACTTCAATTAAGGTGAAGACCTGTATAAAAACGAAAGCAAGTTGTCAAACAAAGTTCATGACATTTTATCACAAAACTTAAGGTATAGCATAGGTTTTTCTTCAGGTGTGTATCAAACTCTACATTGTACTAAAAACTTCCAATATAAATAGAGTAGCATATTGAACGCTGTAGGTTTGCTGCAAGCTTTTGAGGAGTCAGTGGATTGAGCTTTGCTTTTTTCTTTTTGCAATCATTTAAAATTCCATATAATTTGTCTCCACCAAGACGACAAGGTGACACAATAAATCAGTCAAACATATATATCATATATTAAATCCATTTGACGTAACATTACATTTCTCCACCCTTAAAATCTTGTCCACATAATCTGATTTTATACGAATTTATCAGACTGTTCCAAAAATCCTTGGATTTTTCACAAACATTCCAAAACAAAATGACAGTGTCTAAACGAAGAGTGTGAAACCGTCATAAAAATAACACAGCTCCAGCTCCAGAGCTCTTTTTTCCATAGACATGGCTTTGGCTCTGGAGCTCCTGGTTTTCATGAGTGTGACTCTGGCTTTGGAGCTCTTTTTTTCATGGCTCTGGCTCAAGCTCCGGTTTCTGTTCATTTTCACACATTCATATTTTCAATTGTCTTGGTGTGCCTCAAGCTGAATGGAAAAAGAGTTATATCAAGTACACAAAACTAAGAGAACGTACCAAACTTTTTTGAGAAATTTTATCTGCTTGTTTTTTACAAGCAGCACTCTTACCATGAGGAAATCAGCAAAAAAACAACAATCACAGGTTAAGACAATTCAGAGAACAGCTACTAGCAACAACGTAACTCAAGGTAATGACAATACAAATAAATCCTGCAAAGGCAGTTGCTGGTTTTCCCGTTAAGGCCTGATGACTTTTTGTTATTTCTTACAACCAGAATAAACTGGCTTTTTGGAAATGTACATTTGTGTTTGAAAGTGTAAACACAAACCAGCCCCAATCAACCAAGTGTTTTGCATTCTTTGCATGCTTTGCCTGTTGCAATCTTGGCGATTCCAGACAACAGCGATGCTTGGGCAAACCATGCAAAGAGTGCAAAACACAGTCAATTGCCTCTTTCACGTGTTCATTCTAACATGCACACATTTGCATTAATACAAATGCAAAGATGTGTTTAAAATCCCTTTGTTCAAAGAAATAGTATGACTTCTAGCACGAAATTTACCTTTGACTTTTTCAAAATAGCTGATGAATTCTTATCTTTTGTACTCATAATAAGCAATGGTGAATCACAAAGCAAAGCACAATTTAATCTGTAAAGCTTAGGGGAAAATACGACTGGTTACCGTGCTGAAAACATAAAATTTGTTTCCATAGATAAAAACTTCAAGTACACATTTGTTTACATTGCTTTTTTATGCCCTCCTGAATAATGCACTGCTATGCAAAGCAATGCTAGTTCGCTGCCAGTTAGTTGTAACTTTCATGTCATGCTGCTGGTAGTAACTGTAAAGTTTCCAAGTTAATTTTGCCAGGAATCTGGTAGACCCTGCTGGTAAGCCTAATGGTTTCTAATGAAAATTCCTATTTTACGATGGCATGTCGTGGATTTCACACTTAAATCTGCAACGGTGTCATATCTCAACACTTATGGAGCCGGTCTACGTGATATTCGTACTTGGATTTCGGCCTAAAAAACAGCAGTTTTTGGTTGCCTTACCAACGCCATAGCTCCTCCGCCGATTGCGCTAGAGAGCTGTTCAAGAGCTCAAACGGATCGACCAGTCTAGTACATTGCACTCGAAAAAAAATTTTTTGGTTGGGGGTGCAGATTTTTTGTGACTGACATCATAAGTGAAGTAGTTTAGGGTCATTTTGGCTCATGTTGCCTGGCCTAGGGCCCAACCACTAGGCCAAATTGTTTCGCTGAAGTTTTCATTGGAAACTAGACTTGAGTCTGAGTCTTTTGAGCCTTTGATCGACTTTCTAACGTTTCTGGTTCAAAAGTTATGATCTAAAATAAAAAAATTAATTAATTAACTAATTAGCTAATTAGTCAAATATTTTTACTAACTTACATCACAACTTTTGAACCTGAAACCCCAGCAGGTCATCCAAAGTATCAAAAGACTCGGATTGTAGCCTAGTTTCCAGTAAAAACTTCAGCGAAATACTACCACCTAACGGTTGGCACCCAGGGCCAGACAAAGCGGGCCAAGGTGGCCTAAAAGTCTTCCACTTATGACGTCACTCATAAAAAACCTGCACACCTAAGCAAAAAATTTTTTTCGAGTGTAATCTACTAGACTGGCCGATCCGTTTGAGCCGTTGAACAGCTCTCTAGCACAATCGGCGGAGGAGCTAGGGTGTTGGTAAGGCAACCAAAAACTGCTGGGTTTTTTTGCGAAAATCGCTGAATCCTAGCGGAAGCCAAGGAGTTAATCATACTCCTTGCTAAGAGCATGATTACACAGCTACAAAAACCATGAATATTATATTATACACCTACTCATTATAGCTTAGTTCTTTTTAGATCGCTACGCTACTACAGACCAGCTTTGATCATTCTGACCAGAAAACAAGATGTTGTGGCAATTAACTTTTTTTTACTCTACAACAATGGTTATCAATCATTTCGCTGAAAGAAGCCAAATCCATACCTGCAATTTCGCTAGAGAACCACACTAAAAAATTTTAACACAAGTTAATTGACATGTTTTTTGTTGTACTAAGTCCGTTACACAAAATATTAGAGATGTTACTGAAAGACTAAGAGCCACACAAAGCTGCTTGGGAGCTGCATGCGGCTCTTAGAACAATGTTGGAGAACCATTGTTGTACGAGTAATACCAATCTTGCCAGCTACAATGCCATAACCTTAGCCATGATTAAACCAACGAAACAAAGTCTTGCACATCCAGTGTTGCAGTCTGTTGTCGTAACTCGTAACTACACCTCAAATAGCTATAGCTCCAAAGCTCCGTTCCTAAATTTTAAACAGAGTTCTGGCTCCTGAGTTTTAATTTGATTTTGAGTTCAAGCAAAATGCCCAGCTCCAGCATTCCAGCTCTGCAGCCTTGGTCTATGGTATATTCAGTTTTCATATTAGGACTAAAAAAATGGATCAAGTGAAATTGTTGACCTCTGAGATACGACCAATGCAATTCTTGTATGTGAGTTGGTTCTCAGAGTAAAGGATTAAACTGGCGATTAATCATTTCCTAACCCTAAGTCTCAAACCCTAATGCAAACATTAACGCTAAATGCTAACCATAAACACTAACACTAGCCCTAAACCTTAACTCTACACCAGTGGTTCCCAAAGTGTCAAAAAATGGGTCGTGCTAAGGCGATTCAAGCCTTGGTAACAAGTGTAGATTTCTGACATTGCAACGAACTTTGCAACTTCTTGCCAAAAATCATCTACACTATCATAATTTTATTCATGTTTAATATAGGCTTTTTGAGGCTTGGGTCGTGAGATGTTTCAGCAAACTCAGATTTGGGTCGCTCTCAAAAAAGTTTGGGAACCACTGCCCAAAGTGCTAATCCTAAATGGAAACCCTAACCGTAATCTAAAACACAAACCGTGTAAATCTAAACCCCTGTCTGGTTTTCAAACATTTTTATAAAAGTACATCAAAAGCACTCCAAAAAAGATTGTGAAAACATATATATACAGTACAATGTTATGTCATAGCATTCAAGGAAGTGTCATCTGTACTATCAAAGCCAAAGCAACCACTACGAGAGCCGAACTGACAACCCCTCGCATATGACAAAAAGAATAATAGAGATTTCCCACTCGAACATGTTCACAGTGCTGCTTAAATCACGCTTTTTTATGGCACAAAACCTAATACAACTTTTTAGTCCTTTGAAAGCAAAATCCAAATATGGTTGTTTAGATAGCACCAAAAAAATTATCAAAAATCTCTTTGCAAAACATTTATGCCATTGCTCAGCATTTTTCATAATAGCAGATAGGTCTACACTTATTATCACAACAGCCTTTTACTTTTAAAGAAAGTAACTTTGCTAGTAACAACGTTTTAATTTTTTATATTTTCATAACTGTTGAAACCTAAATTTCGCTGCCACTGGAGCTTGTTATCCAGAGAATAGAATAATGTTGGTTGGCAACAAATGATTTGATATTTTTCATAGCTTTTGTGGTGTCATTACTTAGTATCAGTAGTTACACTCACACTGCTTAGTATAGCGGCACCAACTGTGTAATGGCTTTCAGCAAAAGTTTCCACAACTGCCACGTCTCATGGCTCCTGCCCTTGTACCAAGTGTTCAGAGTCAAACCATCAGGCTTTCTTCTACCCCCGTCAAGCCAACAGGCTCAAAGACAAGAGGGGAGACCAATGCAGGTCAATGACCCTTTCAGGTAAAGTCAGATGACCTTATAATCTTGGCTCTGGTAGTGGTTTAACCTACACTAAAACTGATGCAGAGGCCTAACGCTACAAAAAAAACATGCACAAAACCTTTCATTCATTCATTCATTTATTTCATGCCTGCTTTTCCTCTGCGGTTGGTCTTGGGGGCAGACGGCCTAGACTAGAAATACCTCATGGCTAACGGCAGGGCCACAACCAGCTGATATTTTCGGATGGAGCAAAATGAAACTTGTTGCTGTACCTAACAGCGAATTATGTTTTTGAAGATTTCGCGGGGGAAATTGCCGGGCTTCCCGCCTCGGGTTGCGGGCCTGGCTAACAGCAATACTTTTGGCTTAATCACTGGTTTCTCTTTCTGTATCTGTATGGTACCAACCAAGCAGGCAGTACAGAAGTTCTGCTCGCTTTACACCAAGACGGAACCAAGCAGGCTATCACGATTGATTTACGCAGTTGCTAAGTTTAAGTCAATGAGACAACAGCTACGTTGCACAACACCAAATCGAACCTTTGCTTTCACCATGCCCTGTAGTGCAGCAAGCAACACATCCTCACTACCGGTCTTTGCCACATCCTTGGCTCGCTCATCAGCTGATCGTAGAAACAATAATAAACCCCAACACGAAACATAAAAATCATATACAACGGACGTCTTTTTTCTCTTGCAGCAACCACGTGTTACGGAACAAAGAAGTCTAAGCTCTCCGGTGGACACATGGTGATACTGCTGTACATTTCATTGCGAGTTGCTCCTTGTGGTTATTCATTCATTAGAAGTCCCTTCAATAATTCATATTTTAAACCATGTGGCTGGCGTCTGACTACAACGCAAATTTTCATGCATTATTTTCCGAGGGCCCCAAGTGGTCTCTGGCCCAGAGATGAGCACGGATCAGGACTGGATCGGACTGGATCACGACTGAAGCTAATTATGGCCGGATGAGGACTGGATCGGACTGAGAAAATTTTTGTTGTTTTAATGTGAATATTCTGAAAATATCAAAAATTTTAGATTTGATCCGATTTCACAGGTTTGCTAAATGGTAGTTTATACTTTGCAATCAAATACAAAACTCTGCTGGGACTATTTTTCAATTCGAACTGTATCCACATTGTTCACATATATCGTTGAGTTCTATTCTAGTAGCAACATGAACATAGCTGAGTGGTTAGTGTCTATACCTGCTGTGCAATTCTTCCTTGTGTGGCGGCCAGAAGATGGCGCCACATGTAAATAAATGCTCACCGCTAGATGGTGCCCATGAGTAACAAGTCACTGTGATAGCCACCACAAGCCAATTATCGTAATTCTCTCATCCCTATATAATGATAGTGCAACCTGGTAGTAGTAGAGTAAACTCGTCGAGGGAGCTCTATTGCTGCTGGTTGCTTTCCTATTAGTTAATGACCCGAATTGCCATCTTTGGCTTGTGCATGCCTAAGTAGTTCAAGGTGATGCAGTCAATTGCAACACTTAGTTCTGCTTGCACGATTTCCTTTGGCTTAGCTTGTAGAGGTTACACCTTTGATAGGAGGGCTGTACTTTTTCAAAAAGTTTCGGGTTTAGGATTTACATTTAGGGCGTATGGGTTTACCTTTATGGTTTAGGTTTAGGGATTAGGTTTCGGGTTTAGGTTTTGGCTTCAACTTTTAGGTTTAGCTTTAAATTTTGGGTTTAGGTTTTGGGTTAAGTTTTGGGTTTGGTAGGTTTTGGGTTTAGGTTTAGGGTTTTAGGTCATGTACCAAGGACCTTACGCTAATCCAAGTGAATCGACCTTGTCACTTGATCAATCCAAGCAATTGAATTCTCCTAATGGCAAAATAACTCCAGCAGTGCTTTTCCTTCTGATGCCAAATGGACACTTCCTTGTTAAATTTTGTAAATGCCAAAAGGCTGTGTCTATTTTGCCCCATGATGCAAAAGCTCTGCTGAAACTATTTTGCCTTCAACCAATCGTATTTGGTTGAAGGCAAAATAGCTCCAGTAGTTCTTTTGCCTCATGAGGCGAAATGAAACTACATGATTTTACCTTGGCGGATCAGGACTGGAGCGGACTGGTGATTTTCAAAAATTTGCGGATCAGGACTGGATCGGATCAGGACTGGACTCGGACTGAAAAATTTCACAGTCCGCTCATCTCTGCTCTGGCCATCCGATAGATTTTTAGAGAATAAAATCTGAGTTTTCGCTCTTTGAAAAAAGTGTAAACCAGGAGTGCAGAACAGTTTCGCTATTTCCAGCCATAATGCGTTTATTTTTATGAATTACGGCCACCAGGTGGGGTGGCCTTTACATTAATTCCAAACTAACTTACCAACTCAGAAATGACCTAAATCTCCAAAATGTAGCCTGTGAAGGCCTCTTTATTGAAACTCCAACCTCATCTGGAAAACTTATTATCGGTGTTATCTATCACCATCCAACACATGCATTTCCATCCTTCCAGGATAAATTTATTAAATTTGTCACTCATCTCCAAAACAAAATTGTGAATATCTGATCAGGGGAGATTTTAACTGTAATCTTCTTAAGTATCATGAACAATCTAATGTAACAAACTTTGTTGATAGCCTTGCCAGTTGTGGTTGTATTTCTCTTATCAACAATCCAACAAGATTCAGCAAAAACTGCACGCCTTCTTTATTAAATCATATAAATAAAAATATATGTGATGAAAAAAGAACAAATAATGCTGGAATTATTATTTATGATATTTCTCATCCTTTACCAGTTTTCGTAAATCTTAAACTACACCATCCAACCCAACAAAAAATAAAACCTAAAATCAGATGCATGAAACATTTTGGCCCAAATGCTTCTTTAACTGATCTCAGTCACAATCTAAACAACCTCAATCCTGAAGCTGGTGAAGTTAACACACTCAGCGATAAAATTGTTAAGGTCTTGACACTCTTGATAAGCATGCACCATATCGTTACGCATCCAGAAAAGAACAACGCTCCTTTAACAAACCATGGCTCACCAAAGGCATTTTAACTTCCATTGCAAAAAAGAATACCCTCTACAGAAAGCATTTGACTACAAACAATTCAAATATTATTAGACAATACAAAACTTACAGAAATAAGCTTACCCACTTAAAAGAAATCTCCAAACAAAATTATTATAAACAAGCTTTCGAAAAATGCCATCAAGGTATACAAAAAACATGGAAGCTTGTCAATGAAATAATTGCAATAAGAAACAAATCTCAACAAAATAATAAGCTTTTTGAAGACTCAGCATGCCAAAAACAATGTGAAGATTTGAACAGTTTTTTTCTCAGAGGTTGGAAAATCCCTTTCTACAAATGTAAAACCATCCCCTACCACTTACAGACATTTTATTAAACATATAAATTCAAAAAATGCATTATTTCTAACTCTTACTGATGCATATGAAATCCAACTTCTCATCAAAAACCTTAAAATAAAATCTAATAGTTCTCTTAATGACATTCCATCCAAATTTTTGAAAATAGCTAGTTGCATTGTGTCAGAATGGTTGTCCAAATTCTTCAACAAATGCATGACTACTGGTGAATTCCAGGACTCCTGGAAAACTGCCCACATCATTCCAATTCTTAACGTTCATAGCCCAAGTTCCTCATTTGAATATAGACCAATCTCTGTTCTTCCAGTATTGTCAAAGTTGTTTGAAAGAGTTCTTTATCACAGAGTATACTCTTATTTAACGGAACACAATCTAATTGACAAAAGACAATACGGTTATAGAGAAAATCACTCAACTGAACTAGCCATTACAACTATTTATGATGAACTACTCAGAGACCTTGATAATAAATTAATAACATGTTCCTTATTTCTAGACTTGTCAAAAGCATTTGACTGCTGTGACCATGAAATTTTACTTGATAAACTTTATCACTATGGTATCAGAGGTGTTTCTCATAAACTATTCTCAAATTTTCTGCACAATAGAATGCAGTGCACTAAGATAGGGGCATTTAAATCTTCATACAAAAGGATATCTTGCGGGGTCCCTCAGGGTAGTGTCATTTCGCCTTTTCTTTTCCTTATTTACATTAACGATATCACAAAAGCTTCCTCTTTCCATACTACTTTACAGTGGCGGCTCGTGGTGAAATTGGCCGGGAGGGCTGCGAGATTTCATCTCTGGTTGAACATATGGGATTGTCGCCCTGGCTGTTTTTACAATTAGTGGCGTTTCCAGTCACTCCAGCAGTCCTAATCTTATCAAACTCATAATTTTCAGTTGTCCTTATTAATACATAGAAAACATTCACTTTAGTTTAATAAAACCAAACCCTAAAGCGTAGACACTAACACAAAAGAATTAAACCGGTCCAATCGAAAGTATGACGCATAACCACTTCCATCAAAGCTGCAAAAGCGAGAGTCGAACCCAGCACCACTCGCATACAAAACATGAAACATTCCGCTCGACTACTAAGGTGCTATTGTTAACAAGACAAAAGCTTAGCATTTTATTCAAACCGTGTCATGGCAGCAGACCTAGCCTAGAACCACTTTCTTTGAGCTGGTACTTTAATCATGTTCTTTCAAATGAAGTTTAAATTTTCCGAAAAAATTCCGAACAGTTTATGATTTTACACAAGATTTCTCGTTTTTTTTTATCTGGATTGTTATGCTTTTCCAGTAAAAGTTTGTATCCTGCATCAGTTACAGCTGCAATGTCCACCTTACCAAAAAATTAAAGGTCTACTTGAATGCTTATAGGCTTGCCAGATTTCTCATGCTTCAAAATTTCATATTTCAATGCTTTAAATCAGTCATATCTTTTGTTGTCCAAGAATGAGATCCATCAACTACTGCCGAACATCTTCAAACGCCAACCCCAGAAAGCTCATCAGCTTAGCCTACTGTTTTAAGCTGCGTTGGTGCAAATAAAGGAAGGGCTGTATTTTCGCAGCCCGACATTGGCGACCGGATTTGAATCCAATGCCGCCAATATCGCCAAAGTACTAGTAAAAGCATTGTTAAACTTGATTATAAAATTCAATATCCAAGAAATTCAGGTAGTAAAAAACAGTCAAGATCATATTTCCTCCATTTTTTCTTTAAAATTCATTGTCAAAATATCAAAAACGCTTTGCGATAGGCGGATATACCACCATGTTTTTTGTAGCCAATTGTTTGGTTTCTTTCCTTTAGGGCTGTGCCGAAGACAGCCCCGAAACCGCCAAATTCATCGGCAAGTGTGCTGAAAACGTCATCGCATAAGCGGCGTCGTTGGAAAACAGCGAAACATTGGTTTTGTTGGATTCCTGGGAAACGTTGAGCAGAAATGGTGTCGGAAGTACCGAAAATGATTGTGTTGTGAAATTTTCGTAACTATATCCAAACTTAAGGCGAGTTTGGCCGTTTGGCGGAATCTTTTGCCTTACATTTTTCAGGGAGGGTTGCAGCCCGGCAGCCCGTCTAGACGAGCCGCCTCTGCTACTTTATTTGCTGATGATATTAATCTCCAAATGTCAAATTCCTGTTTTAATGTTCTTCAGGCAACTGTTAACATTGAATTACGTAAAATTGACCATTGGCTGAGAGCCAACAAGCTTTCTCTTAACTACAATGAGACTAATTTTATGTTATTAACTTCTCGAAAACACAATCCGGCTTCATTTAAAGTTACCATAAATAACCACAACATTTCCCCTGAAGATAACCTAAAATAGGGGAAGTGCGGGACCCATGGAACACGGGAACCGAAGAAACATTTAAATTACTCCCCAGAAGGTGACCATATTCTCTTGCTATGTGGTTGTGAATATTGTATTTATGAACAACATTGTTGTCCGTTAACAGGAAGAAGCTGTGTTGATCTGAAAAAAAATTAAGCACTTTTTAATTTTTGAGGCATCGAAGTAAACTAATTTGCAATCAAGCAGATAAATTAGATCATCTGGCGATTTTTTGTTTTTAGCCGACGTTCAAAAAATCGCCAGAAGATCTAATTTATCTGCTTGATTTGAAACCTGGTGGCAAACGCTACGAAATAACAACATGAGTAGCAAAAAGAACAGCATAATTTGCAATCGTTTAGCGATTTCTTTGTCTGTCATAATTTCAATGTAGAAAGTTCAAAACGCTTCTCAGGATAGGTTGGGAGTTTGAAAAAGATCTCAGAGAAAATATGGATGATAGGTTTGGGATGCAGTTAAGGTTGCCAGACGTCCTTGAGCGCCAAGAATTGTCCTTGAATTTGGTATCAAAACTCGTTTTGTCCTTGATTCTTGAAAAATATCTTGTTGTCCTTTTATATTTTCCGGCATCCTTGAAAATTCTTGAACAGTTTTTAAATTCTTCTTTTTTGAACTATTGATTACATTGAACATTGAAGAATCAAGAATAAACAATGTAAATGAACAGAACGATGTGTAGATTTGTTTCATCCTCAGTTCTGTAGTAAAAAGTAAACTATTCAAGAACGGTTGTGTCGTCATAATACGTTTTGTTTAGTCTTCAGTTTCACAAATGTTTAGCTTAGCCCAGGGGTCGGGAACCTTTTTGGTTGAGGGAAACATGAAACCTACATGTTTTTAATTGTATTTCTGTGAAAGCCATATAATATTTTTCAACACTATGCAACTAACTTCACTAACGTGTGCATTTGTAAGCAAAATCAACAATTTTAAACTATGGTAAATGTCTGAATTTTCTCTTTAATGACATGCTTCTTACGGTTAATGCTACTTCTGGTGCTGCATGGTGTTGCTGATGGCTTTTTAGGAAAATTACAGCAAAGTTTCATCCGTAACAATCGTGTTAAGAAAATATCAAGCGAGCCCGATGCCGTCATCAAAAGAGCCACATCTGACTCACGAGCCATAGGTTCCCGACCCCTGGCTTCGCCTGACTTGCCCATACGTCAAAGCTTGTTGAAAGGGTGAAAGTAGCCATGGGCTTCCGCAGAAATTTTTCCAGGGGGTGAAACGTCGACATTTTGCTTATCTTTTTCAAGTTGCTGACGTTACAATGCAAACGGATGTTTACAAAACGCTTTACTGTTTCTACACCACAAAGAAAATGCCCCATGAAAGCACGCTCTCTATTCGCATCTATTTTGAATTTTTTTCACGTGGAGCTGTAGCCTATAGGCCTACGAATTTTTCACAAAGGTGTACTTTCTGTCGTCCGTTACATATTTTGCTGAATTGGCGCATATTCACACAACTGGGTCTGAAACGGACTTGAACTATCAATAAATACGTTTGTGGTTCTCTCATTAGTCTTTACTGGTTGAACAGAACTCACTTCTGAAATCTTTTGTCCGAATTGTTTTCTACACTTCGCCTATCAGAAATACTTTTTCTTTTCATGAACTTCCTAATGTTCATTTTTCAGAGCACTTTCTACGAATACGTCGTAATCAACGACCAGATCAATATTAGTGGTGAAAAACCATGAAAGTTAGACACTCTCGCAAAACTTTCAAACAATGAGAAATGGATCTGTATCTTGACACGACTATCGGACTACTTACTAAAATTAGAGCACTACGCAGGCGTAAACCTGAATAGATGAATTATTGAAAACTCGCCACAGCCAATTTACCTTTCCAGTTTGTACTCGCTCAGAAGTTAGAACTAAGCCTTAACGATTAAGACTTATTCCCACAAGCCTTTCATAAAGGCACATCTAACAAGCCACGTAGTTTTATGCTGTGTGAAAAAAAACTACATTAGCGTAGCTTGATTAAGCTGTTCACTGAGGCACGTTGGCAGCACTCACAATCTCATATTATAATGGATTTTCCAAACGTATGGAAGCACTGCTACAGATTCACTCACGCTTCTTTTCACACAGTATGAAACAACGTCTCTTAGGTAGCCATGCCCCCCGAAATGTTTAGAAAAAGTAGTCATTTTTCACTTTTAGAGGCGGTATCATCAAAAAGGTATTGTTGCTCGCCTAAAAACATTTTTGGCCCCTCCAAATTTTTTGGTCCCCCCAAAACATTGGGGCTGTCTACGCAATTGAGTCACTGTCTCGCTGCATCACCTGTCAAAGATGTCTGAGGTCAACAGTCACATGCGGAAAAGCGCATTAACTATCGTAAATCGTAACTTGAAGTGAACTGTTTAAGATTCGTTGCCATGTTATTGTTACGCAACAAAGAGCAACAGTAGAAGAATGCGCTCGCAAGTTTCGTAACGTTTTGAGCCTGCAGACGAAGGAGTGGACATGAGTGAACTGCAAGCTCATCACTGCATCACACTAGAACAGTGAAGCTGGGGAGTTTTGGTTTTGCAGCAAGATTTTTGAGGAAATCTCCTGCTTGGAATTGCTTTTATCTTTTTGTGATGATTCGAGCTTGACTCATCATTCAGCAGTAATGGCCACAGTAGTGACGCACACAAGTGAATCATGTCGCAATTTATTTGCACAAGAAAGCCAATTTCGTGTATTAACACATCTTCAATTCTGGCTCTTGTGCAATGTGAGTGCCATGCCGGTAAATAAAATGTTAGTGCAAGAATGAAATCAATTTAATCGGAATCGAGATGCCGACTTCAGATTTTCTTGAAATTTTTGGTTCTTAGTCCAATTGTCGGGGAAAATGCCCGAATCGCCCCTCCTGCGGACGCCCATGAAAGTAGCCCACCGTATCTTTGGAAAACAAAATGTCCTTGAAAAATTTTCAAGTGATCTGGCAACCCTAGACGCAGTGTAAAATCGTGAACTTTTTTAAAAATGGGTGTTGGTGGGACCCATGGAATGCGGGTGTTCCATTGGTCCCTCAATTCGTATTTCCTTGTTTTCGCAAATGTTTATTGCACAAAAGAAAGACCAACAGAGGTTTATTTACTGCAAACAACCTAAATAAAGTGCTTTATAATGTCAACAAATCAAATACATTGAACTTGCGACAGGTGACAAATAATAGATATTCCACTGGTCACTCTACATCAGGGGTGTCAAACATACGGCCCGCGGGTCAAAACCGGCCCGTTGCGAGGTTGAATCCGGCCCGCGAGATGATTTTGTAAAGTAAAAATTTCTTTTGTTTGCTTGAGAAGTTTATCCAGTCATACTTCGATAACTGTTGACTAGATTTCAATTACTTGAAACATTAACGCAATGGCATATATTTTATTGTTTTCTACTGTTTTCTCACGTGAAATTTTCCCGTTTTCTGCATATTTCCTTTTGTATGTTCACACCGGTTTCAACTTTCAAACAAGTACATATGAACATGCAAAAGTACAACTACTGTTGATAAAGTTTAACACTAGAACTCTGGGAAAAAATATACCTTGAGCTCCAGTGATGTCGATTTCGAAACCTTCGGAGTTCTAGGTACAACTCTAACTAAAATTTGCTACGTAAAGCTTCTATTCGAATTATTGACCGAAAATAAACTGCGCAGAAATCTGTTCGACAGGGTAAAATGTGAGAATCGGTAAAAAGCAGTAAATGCAGAAAATTGCGCATTGAATTACGAAAAATGTCGAAATCGACATCGCCTTTCATCAAAAAATACGCGGAAATGTTAACTAAAACCACTTGCTCAAGCAACTTCCTGTTTCAAATATGTCAACCTGGAGTGAAAACTTGGAGGACATCTTGGTAGTTTTTCGTGAAAATAAGAGACAAGGAAACTGTATTGTGGCGTAATAGGGACATATTGTTAGATGTAGAATTATTCCATGCTCGGACTTAGGCTTCTACTTTTCCTTAAATTGCTCAGTTTAGCCTTTATTCTCTATTCCGTGGCAGCCTTGTTTCCCAAAATGTCTTTATCGAAATAGAGAAAAGTTGACAAAGAATGCAGAGTTTTCCAACACAGTTAGTCCATTTCTTATTTTTTTACGAAGGTGAATGTGATACCTGCATGTTTGGTGTGTTCACAGCAGGTTTCAGTGGTGAACAAATATAACATTCGACGTCAGTATGAGACTCATCATGCCGAAATACACCGTGGCTTGCAAAGGCAACCGAGGAGAGAAAAGGTAAAGGAATTGATAGCAGGCTTGAAAAAACAGAAGTCTGTTTTTACCAGTAGCCGAGATATAAGTGCAGCAGCTCTGATGGCCAGCAACCTTATTGCTAATGACATAGCGTTAGCATCAAAGCCATGCTGTGAGGGTGAGTTCGTGAAGACGTGCATCCTGAAGGCTGCAGAAATCGTGTGTTTTGAGAAGCTGAAGTTTTTGCTGATATTAGCCTGACGAAAAACATTGTGGCAGGGAGGATTTCGGACATTTCCGCGAATTTAGACAGCCAACTGAAGAACAAAGTCAAGTCGTTTGTTGTGCTTTCGGTTGCGCTCGATGAAAGCACGGACATTGCGGACGTTGCACAACTAGCCATATTTATTCGTGGCGTCGATGAGACTGTCTGTCACTGAGAAGTTCCTGGAGTTGGTGCTTGTGATGGATACCATAACAGCCAGTGATATTTTCATCTCTCTTCTTGGAGTACTGAACAGGGTCGGAGTAGACTGGTCCCGTGCTGTCAGTATTGCTACAAATAGGGCGCCATCAATGATCGGGAAAAAAAGCAGGTGTTGCGACAAAATTTAGAGAAAAGTACAGGTTGTAAGTGGAGGACGTGAATTGTGGACATTTCACTGTATTACGCACCAGGAGGCATTGTGCTGCAAGTCGTTGAAAATGCATCACGACATGAAAGTGGTTGTCCGGACAGTTAATTTCGTCCGAACCAGAGGTCTTAATCACCGTCAGTTGACAGTCTTCTCAGTGATAAGGCGTTTGTTGATTTACGTGGGGAAATTGAAAACTTTATGTGCTAATAATCATTTTCAGAAATTATGAAAACAGTTGGAAGTTGTCAATACTTATAACAAGGGTGTTATACAGTGATTACGTTGGTCCGGCCCGCTTGAGATTAAATTTGCCGGAAGTGGCCCCTGAACTGAAACGAGTTTGACACCCCTGCTCTACATCTTTACAGCCGATCTAAAATCTAATACTTTTACACAGAGTAATGGGGAGACGATTTCAAGGAAATCTGTGGTCGCAATTTAGACAACTAATTTTCACTTTTTGATGTTTTAGCTTTAAGGTAAGCTTAACATAAAGTAGACTATATTTTGTGCAAGTGTCTGTGTTACCAGAGAAGAGGAATGTGCTTTAAAGGACCATTTTTTTCACCATTAATGTACTCATCAAACAAAAAGAAAGCGTGTCTGTTCTGTTTGCAATAAAATGTGTTAAAGGTGAGGATAACATTACAAATTAATGGGAGTGTAAACAAACAGTAGCCTAGAGGATTGGCTGTGAAAATTTCGAAAGCGACACGGGGTCTCAGCCTCAGAAAGGTAGAATCAAGAAGCTTAACACGAACTATTGTTTTTAATCCTCATAATTTGAAACCTTTTTTCAACAATTTGAAAACCTTATATAATCGCCCTGAAGTTTCATTGGAAATGATCTGGAATTTATATGAAACTGGAGCAAACACTGCAGATATTTTCTACGTGCATTGAATATCAATGTACTGTAATGGAGCCTAAACATTTGTTCCGGAGGTAGAAACCTTAAAATATGTAAACTTTTATTTCGTTTTTGGGGTGTTTTTACACAACTTTTCATAAAAATTGTGAGTTTATCTTCTTAGTTTGCACATAGAATATGACTTGCAACAAAAATTACAAAGTTTTTGAATTATGCGAATAGAATTTTGTTCAAACGTAGCGAAATAGCATTGGCAAAGCACTCAAATAATTAACATTTTTCACATTTGTACGTTAAACTTATATACATATAACAAAACAAGCTTGGCTGATGCGAACTTATTTTTGCTGACAAGTTATTTTTGACAACGAAAGAGCATACCCAAAAAACTTGGCAAGCATCATCGAGATAATTGTTGTTTATTATTTACAATAAGGAATTGTTCCATTGGTCCCTATGGGGTGTTCCGAAGGTCCCACTGGGGTGGGACCCACGGAACAAAATTGAAAAATATTCCAACTTAAAAAAACAATATAAAACATTAATTGATTTTTATAAAACTTGGAATGAACAATTTTGGTCCATAACCCTTCAACTGAACAAAATTTTAGCAACTTTCGCTGGATAATCTAGGTTCTATGCTCACTTGAAAGAATCCGTTTGTTATGGTATCACAAAACCATAACATGACTGATGATAAAAGTGACAATGACACTGTATCATGTACAACTTTAATAACATCTCAAAATGAAGTAAATTGAATAATTATCTGTGATTTGTGATTGTATATATTATATGAGTGTATCATTATAATTGTATGTTGCTTAATTACACTGAAAGAATATTTACGGAATATAAGAACAAATATGAATTACAGCGCTGGTAAAACAAGACCATTACCGATTTTGAATTAAGGAGAATACATGTGCAGTGAAGCTAAGCGATATTTCTCCTTAATGAGAAAAGCAATTCGTACGTGCATGCGAAAGCAATGCATTGAAAGTACAACGAAAACGGCGATATGATTATGATTACCTAAAAAGCAATTATTTGAAACAAAAAGCAGATTTATTTGGGAAGTAAAATAAAAAGTAATGTAGAAGAATTAAAATACTTGGAACAAATAAATAATATGCAATGAGAACTGTGTAGTCAAAAATACACTACAGTTATTTGATTGTGTGAGACAACTCGCCGATGCATGGTTATTATATCAAAATGTTCGCAGTACAAATGGTTAATCATGTATATTCTGTGTCTTATTTTGAGCAATGCATGTGTACATCTTATTGTAAGTGTTTATATTGTAGATGCATTCACAATGTATTTAATGTATATTATGTGTACTTTGCAGAAAGTCAAACGCCTAAAACATGACCAAAACACTCTTAGGACTCCCCGAGCAAACAAGTAGAGAGATAGCGAAAAACAATGATGTAATTCCTGACTCAACCAAACAGTCAAATTGCAAAATAACTGTGTTTGCGAAATCTTTATGGGGAAACGCCTTTATTGCTTCCAATGTGCTATGGGAAACTCTGTCTCAGACGGAACGCAGGAGACAAACTACCACCTGATGAGGGAATGTTCACTACATGCTTTGTAAAGTAAACCAAGAAGGAAGTCTCGAAAGGACTTCCACAAGTGCGATTAACGCAACATTACCTCAGCCAAACAGTTGCAATTGCATGTCAACACCACAGGCAAGGAAAGAAAGCAACCATTGGTGAATGCACTGGAAGAAAGTCTATAATTGTCGTATCACTGACCGAAAACTTCGGATGTTTTCGAACTTGTTGCGGAGTTGGTGTTACAAAAACCTTCTTAGGGCAAGTAGAGCATCTTAATAAAAATTACCATTCAGGCATAGGACAGAGATATTCAGGCCTTGAAATTCTAAGTAACCTAATTTTCGATTACAGTGTAAATGGCATAAACAAAATTCTGTTTACAGTTAAAAGCAATCTCAATCTAAACCTATTTTCGAAATAATAACTAAGGTTAGTAAGTAGGATTAGGAACAATTGGCAGTTAGAAACTAAGGCGATTGACTCACTGATGATTTCTTTTTGTAAGTTCTACATTTTCTTATGCGCATATTCTTTTCATAATCGTGTACATAATGCGTAATCCATTGGTCAATAAGAATAAAATGCTCTCAGTTAATTCCACCACAGGGATTCCAGTGATTGTGCTAAAACAATTGCTGTTAGTCGCTGTGCTAGCGTTGTGCAAACAGCAAAAACAGAGTTAGAACCTATGGCAACTTAGTCATTAGGGTGGAATTGGCTAAGTCAAAAGAATCCACCAATGGGAATTTAGACAAACGGCGTAATTAAATAAATTATAGCAGCTCTAAATTAACATATAACGGTTTATAACCTGGGCAATCATAAATCCGTTATACGTTCCGTGGGTCTCACACCTCCCCTACCTAGGTGTCCTTCTTGACAATAAGTTAAGCTGGAAACCTCATGTACAAAATGTAAAAACTCAAATATCAAGAGCTTGTGGAATTCTATACAAACTTAAGCATTACCCAGAAATGTTAGTGTTCGCCCACACCAGGTTAGCCATTGTACCTGACCTTTGATGCCGTGCTGAGAAACAACTTGTATCGATTTTTTATACGATGCACATCTTCATCCAACTTTTTTATTCGATCGCTTCAAATGTCTGATGCTTTTTACAAATCTTCATTTTTCCTCAATTATTCAACGCTCCTGTATGGTGGAGACCGAATGCAACAGTTGTTCGTGGGTTGTTTCGGTATTTGCGTCTCATCAGTATTGATTTTGTGTAATAAAAATATGTGCACACTGTGTACACATCAAGCATAAAAAGAAAAGTAAGAAGTGCTGGGAAAGTGTTTTGCTCCTCTCAAGGTTGCACACGTACTAACACCGGTTTTGTGATGCGCTACTGTATGGTTATCCATTTTCTGTGCTCTTGCGAATGACGATACAGCTGTGGTGAGGATAAAGTGCTTTGCCCCTCCCAATGTTGGTCGTGTGCAAACACGGTTTCTGTAATGTGCGATGATGTATAGCAAACCACCTTTTGTACTCTTGTGTCTGTGATATGGACCATGAGTCCGCAATAAAATATTGTTATTATTATCATTATTATACAACACCACCTGTACTGAAAGTTGTCTATAACTCATTAATCCATCCCTACCTTAATTACTCAATCCTCAATTGGGGGCGTGCTTCAAATGCAACCATTCAGGCTCTCATTAAGCTCCTAAATAAAGCTATAAAAATAATAAATCCAACTAACATGGGATCACGAGAAGAACATTTCCTGCATTTAAACATCTTATGCCTTCCCAAACTATATAGCTTTTCAGTAGGCAAATTCATGCACTCTTATCATAACAAACTGCTTCCAAATCATTTTGATGAGTATTTTATTCCACTCAGCTCAATTCATTATCACTCCACAAGACTAGCAACCTCTAGAAACCTGTTTTTACCTGGAGTTAACTCTTCCTCAGAAAAATGTTCTCTTAAATTTATTGGCCCAAAAGTATGGTCTTCAATACCAGACGATATTAAATTTTCAACCACCTTTATCTTTAAATGGAAACTTAAGAAAGACCTCCTACATGAAAAAAATTCCCAATTATAAACTTTAGCAACATTTTACCTGTCCAGAACAAAATACTGTGTATTCTAGTATTCTGTAACGCTGTATTATTTTTTGTGTATATTCACTTTTTCGCATTTTCTGTGTGCATATTCTATGCTTTCTGGCATGAAGTACACTTTTTGTTTTTTTCTGTTTTGCTTTGTTTTCTTTTGTACCTCATTAATTAGTTTTTGTAACTTTTTTACTTTTTTTATTACTATTTTTTAATTTCTTTGTATAGCTAAAAATACTCACTCTAACCACACCAAATTGAAATTCCTTCACTTAAATTCGATCCACTCATCTATGTACATAGGCATGCGCTTTCACCTGTACATTTTCTTCACCATATTCTGCGTTCATTCGTTTTTTGTTTTTCTTTTCATTATGCCTATTCCATCTCCAACTGTTGTTTCTCAACACGTGTCAAAAATTGATAAACGGGGTTGGCTGACTAGATGACCGCCACGGTCTTTCGCCAATCCTGTATGACACAGCGCCCGTCTTTGTTTACACTGATCAGCTATTGTGCCATCGTGTTTTCATTTGCTCTAATCTTCGCTAATGGTTGGTTTACTGCATGCCATGGCTTTTATGGTGCTTCTGCTTGTTGGCTGAGTCATGTGAAACAATAAACCATTACCAGTAAGTTTAAGATATTTTTGCACTGCTCCTGTTTCCATACATTCAAACTAGCCTGCTTCCACACGTCTGTTTGCCGTCTTTCTACTAATAATAAAATTATAACGATAATTTATTGCAGACACGTGGTCCATATCATAGGCACAATCAAACAACGCATGAGCGCAAAAAGTGGTTGGCCATACGCTACACCCTATCTATCTACGCTACACTGACTTGAGCATATAAATATAACTAGTTGTTCCTGCTAATTGTGTTACTTAAACTTATTTAGGCAAAATTCGAAATTCAAAGTGGGGGGGGCAGGCGCCCTAGAAAAAAGGGAGGGCCTACGCTCATGCGGCTACCCCGTTTCCACAACCTATGGCCATAACTCATTAAAGAATAGGTGTTTACACACGACCACATGGATAGGAGCAAAACATTACAACAGGACCCCAATTGTAGCGTCATACACCCATCATAACGCAGGGATCCAGTAGTGTAAGACAAATGAAGGCTTTCTAACATAAAACTTTGAGGTAAACAGCTAACCCATAAAAGGAAAAAAGTAAAAGATAAGAAATATCCTCAAATCGACCGCGACAAGCACGTAGAGAGCTGAATGAAGATCATGAAAACTATGAAAGTTTTGGTTTAGGTTACAATTGCAGATTTGCAACTTGTAAGTTTGTAAAGCTGTTATCTATTTCAAACTTTAATGAAAAATCCTGCTTTATAGAGTATTAATGAAAAAAGAAAGTTAGTCGGAATCAAATAATTTGAAATCCAATCCAGACAAAAATGTCCGACTCCTGAGCACTCTTTCATTCATTGAAACAAACTGATTGTGAAGTCACAGTAGTCATTTGCCCTGTAGTGCATAACCTTTTCCGTCTGACTATGTCATGCATCTTTGAAGTAACTCTTGGTGTATTTGAAACAAACAAGAGCGGTCTTCATGTCCGTCCAAATCGAACACTTCGCCTAAAATAGGGGTTTGTACTTTCACCTGCTCGTTCGTATCGTTTCGGTGTAATTTTGTTCACAATGTCTAGATCAGGGCCTCCATACTACGGGCCGCAAAGCCACTACATCCGGCTCTCGAAGACATTTCATCTGGCCGCACAGACATTTTGTCAATAATGAAAAAATAATATATTTAAAAAACATTTGCTGATTTGATAGAATTTAACATATTCCGAAGCAATCACATTACGTAGGACCAGAGGTGGGCAACTGCTACGTTATTAATAGCGTCGCTACCACTCCTGATATTTGTTAAATTTAATAGCGACGCTACCGCAGCCGTTCCTGAATAAAAAAAATAGCGAGCTATCGCTACCGCTCCTTTTGCTGCACTTAAAATTTTTTTGGTCTTGTTTTACAGACGTAAGATCTATTTTGAAAAACCTAACCCTGAAATGCTTTTTTGTAAAAAGTTGTTAAAGAAAACACTTGATCTGAAAAAATAGTCATTGAACAGTTATGATATAGGAAAAATTATTTTACAGTGCATGCACATATAAATGAAACACAGACTGCAGAAACGCCCATATAGAGTCCATTTGACTTTGTGAGTCGATTGTTGTAGGCTAGCGATCGCCTTTATCAATGCAAGTTTCGCGCTGTGTGTACAGTACTGAAGAGAATGGTCAAGCAATAAAAGATAAAATCTGTTTGTCACAGAGTTTAATGTGCGTGTAAAGTGAAATAGGCCCCCAACCAGGGTGGGGGACAAACCGGGCTATCAAAGCCTCTCACGGAATTTTCATGCATTATTTTAGATTAAAAAAAAATGTTATGTTGATCTACGTTTCATGTGAAACCCCTGAACAAATTACCGACTACTTCTATTTTAAACTGAGGTCCTTGTTTCTGCATGGTTCAATTTATTCGCGATAGTAGTTTCATGTAGAACGTAGTTTACACTGCCTGCGTTTCATGTAGAACGTAGTTTACACTGCCTGCTTTATTTTCAAAGGTGTGCAATGCGCATTAAGCAGCCGGCATCAGCTCTAAAAAATAAACCTAACATCAACAATTAAAACCTCTCGATTTACTGTAAAAGCTTTCGAGGAATCTGCCGACGGGTCTGCTCTTATGTTTTTGCGATGATTTAAACTTGCGCATATCTGCAGGCCTATTCAAGCTACGGGTCCCCACAAAGGTAACAAGCAAGCGAATCAGTCAAGCTAATTATTTTAATAGGACATCGATTTCACGTACCATTACGTATCCACAGTACTGAAATCTTATTCATGTAAAATATTCTATCATAAATTTCTTATATTCCATTATGAAATTAAGTTTCCCTGTCAGTACATTCAATGCCCATACGTACTTTTTCGCAATATCTGAAAAACTTTTGCATGAAAATATGTATAAAACACTAAGAACCACACATAATTTATTTAACAACTGAAGAAAATCAAAGCCTAACGGTCAGAAAACAGTTCTTTTTCTTATGCGAAGTTGTAGCATCCAAAGTTTGGTGTTACATTCAGACAACGAATCACATGCAAAATCGACATCATGTAATTTGCGGCTTAGCACATGGAGGTTAATAAAATTTTAGCATGATCGTGATGATAAAAGAAATTAATCACTTGACGTTGTGTGGCTGTGTCAGGTAAGAATGTTAATCAAAGAAATTTTTTTCAGCACTCTGCTTGTTTAGCCCAGGCGATGGCCATTTGCAAAAAATGGCATCAGATAATTTTTACCTAAACACATGGAGGCAAATAAAATCTCAGCGAAATTGCAATGATAAAAAAGCCCAACTACCTAACGTTTGGTAGGGCTATGTCAGGTTTAAACGTAGATGAACCAAAACTTTCGTCAATGTTAACTTTGCGTGTAGAGGTAAAAGAACGAAAATGTGAGATTCGTTGATTTAAATTATGTTCAAGCAAACTAACTATAACAAGTTTAACGTGAAGTGATTTATCCTTCATCTCAAATTGAACACTTTCCTGTAGTTCCCCCAGAACGTTTGGTTTTCAAAACGGGGCTGTAAGAAATTGGGCGGACGCGCTGTAGCATGCTCGGAAACCTAAACCCTCCAGTGACCCGTGTGGCAGTCCTCTTCAAAAGAAGAAGACCACTACACATTTAGGACAATTCCGCAAGACCACTGGTCCATAGGAATGTCCATGGCACGCCCAAGCTAACAATTAAGAAACCTGGACCCGCCGGTTTAGCTCGACACCGCTCAGTTTATCACAAGATTGCATTCACTCATGGTTTTATTAGTATAACTTTAAGCACTGCGATATATCTTACAACAGGGGTTTATAATATACTTTAACATATACAAGCTTTATTACGAGTAATCAAGAGTTAATGCGCCGTTCTGTTGTATCATAGGGGGAGAGAGAGTGACCCATGTTGTTAAGCAGTCGCACTACAACCTGCTTAAAGAAATTGGCTATAACTTCGGTGATTCCGCTAATCTAGCCATTCTAGGATAGTAGCCAGCTACAAGCGTATTCTGGTTCACGAATTTACCAGACCCCACAAGTTCGCCAACTATTTATCCGTCAATTTGATTTGCTCCAGTTTGGTAAGCCCACTACTGGTTTAGGTGAAAAGCTTGGTAAGCCCACTACTCGATTGAACTGAGCAGTGACACAGGTATATATCAATTTTATCGTGTATTTTGATTGGTTGATTCCCGTCTCGCGGTCCTCGCGGTCACGCATGGAGCGCGTAGGTCTAGCGCGATCGGGCGTCCGTGAGGTCACTTTTCTAGGAGTGAAAGTCATTCGGAATCGTTAGTAAAATCGGTTACAATTTTTATCATAGTTTGGACTACGTTTTTCAGTGTTATGTTATAAGATTTTTGGTTACTCTCTCCGAGC
>Ga0210059_1000633_pt1 | contig 46679 bp, 25 predicted proteins | sample Ectturendosymbi2_FD_188042 | JGI IMG/M metagenome (GOLD analysis project Ga0210059, IMG submission 188042) | Ecteinascidia turbinata endosymbiont from Florida, USA - Sample 2 (SPAdes) (version 2) | ecosystem: Host-associated > Tunicates > Ascidians > Unclassified | place: Key West, Florida...
TATCGGCGAATTGACGTTACAGAGGAAGTCGTTATAAACGAATTCAACTGTATAGAACAGATTTACATAAGGTTTCAGGCCCCATTCGGATTAAACTAAAAAGTTAGTTTCAGGGCAAGTTGTCTATTTTTAGGGCAATTGCTATTTTCAGGGCAAAATTTTTCCGCCCCCCCAGTAAAATGCCTTCCCGTACGCCTATGATGGCAGGTAAGGTAAATTTTGGTTAGGTTATTGTTATTTTGGTCGGAAATCCGGTATGGAAAGCTAATTTTTATGAAAATAATTTTCAAACATGTCATTTGGATATACATACACAGTGGAACTCCGCTAGCACGACCACCCACTGGACGGCGCACAATTGGTCGTGTTAGCGGGGCTGGGGTGGTCGCGTCACACTTGCATTCCTAAAGGTTCCATGTATTATTGCGATCATTTCTACAATTATTTAGGTTTGAAAGTTATTTAGGTTTGTCTTACTTACTGCCGCATAGCCTATCGTTGCTGTACTGTAAAATCACACAACGGAAAAAGTCGATGTCGTCAGAACAAATTCCAGAAGAGTTTACACTTGCAGTATGAGTTTGTTACGTCACATTGGCACTTACTGCGCTCGCACGCACGCCTACATCCCTGACTATCCACGATGCTTCAGGACAACGTGATGCAGCTGAACAAATTGCTGCTGAGAGGTTACCAGTTTTCCAGCGTAAGGATACCGATGGAATATGGTGGTCTGTGTTTCGCAGAGTTCGATTAGCAGTTCTGTAACAGCTGGGCTGTTACCGCGTTAGTGAAACAAAAGGAAATGAGTAATGACATAGCGAAGACTGCGTTAAACTGGTCGTGATAGTGGAGCGGTCGTCGATGGCAGGGCCGGCCTTAGCAAGTGCGGGGCCCGATTGGAAGCACTTTTGCGGGGCCCCACTCAGTGGCTTGTGCAGAAATTTTTTGGGAGAGCATCGTGTAAGTCATAATCATAGAAATAATGAGTTATGTGAAAGAGCGAGGTCCGAAAATGCCAATGGCAAGCAATTACTGTCTGGGGCATACCCTCTAGTGTCACGTCTGCAGCGGAGACTTTCCATGTCCGTACCACAAACATCTCCATAACACCCAATAAATCCATGAGTTGCTCAACGCAATACCTTCTGCCTCGCTAGAACATGCCGCAGTGAACGTTAGCCCAATTGGCCACGTGTTAAATGAAAATAGCAACACGGCTTGATATACTCAGACAGCAAAGATAAGATATAACAGCTTAGCAACAAAACATCAACAAACGAATTGTGGCAACAGGATCTCACACAAAGACTACAAGGCAACATTTGTAACATATTGCTGCACAATCATGGCAAAGCGAGTTAAGTTATTGTGAGACGAGCGTGGTTTGCCGTACGTGTACATAATATCCTCGTTTCATGGTCGTCCGAAGGGGGTGCATGGGGGCCTTGGACCCCTTGGATTTTGAAATTTGAAAATATTTTTCTCTTAGTGTCGAATTTGTAAATAAAAAATTAACTGTTGTTTTCCCCCTTGAAAAATGCTTTTGGCCATCACCTGCAAAAATCCACAATTGTCCCCCCTGGAAAACATCCTTTCTACGACCAAGTTCGTTTGTGTGTAGATCAAGAGTTCTCATACTTTTTGTGCATGTTTCGCTAACCATCAAATATATCATTTCGCGACACCTTTTATCTGTGCTGGTGTAATAACACAATTGTACAATTAAGACCAGCTATGTCCAATCCAAATGGCTTACAGAGCCAAAAATCATGTCACTATCTTGACCAGGGCCGCACATTTAATGACATTAATGAGGGCAGCACGTTGAATGGCTTTCTTTGATCTTAGCAAACTAAACTGAGCTTAAGCTAATGTACTGAAAGCCTTCGAATCCTAATTGCAATGGTAACAGACGTGATAAAGTGGCACTCAGGACTACCTGCATTAATATTTCAAATCGAAGATTATGAAAATAAGGACAGATTGACAGTATTTAGGATAATTTCACTACAGCGAACACTGGGCCGCACAAAACCTTCGACTGGGTCGCATGCGGCCCGCGGGTTGGACATAGCTGATTAAGACAATTGTTTTCAGTGTACCAAATCATTTTGGAGCCGGAAATCGAGCCAAAAACTTCAGATACCTGGAGCTGGAGCTTGAAATTTTAGGTCTGGTTCCACAGCCCTGCTTTAGGCTATTGTAGCCTACAGTACAAAAAAATGCATTTGCTAAGAGAAACATATTTTTCGTGCTTTATCATTAGCACTGCTCTTCAAAAGAACTATGTCCAAGTTTAAGCCTCTGCTAATTTAGGTTCAGTGGACCTAATCGTGAAAATATTTAGGTGATTTTGCTAGATTGACGATCTCAAATAGGTTTTAATTAGTGTCGGCTTAGAAAACTCCTCCGGATGCCACAGTCACTGGGATGGTCAATTGCAAATTCTGAGGGCAATAAACAAATAAGGAAAAGAGGCTGTCTTATCAGATTTTTACGAAGGAATATGCATAACCCTCTTACAAGTCCGACCAAGCAGCAAACATTTACAATTACGACCTTAACTTTACTTTCGGAAGACAAGTGGCGGCAACTGTTCAAACAGCAATATACTTCTGCTTCAAGTAAGTTACGAAACGCTTACAACTGAAACAGAAAACAGCTTCAACACTTAAGCCCTCTCTACTCTGCCTTAAAGCTGCTATTGAAAAAACTAGACCACATACCGAAGACAATTACCACTGTTACGATTCCAGAACGAATTATGATTAATGAAAATGTTAAAAAAACGCGCAGTTCACTTTGATTTTCGTTAGCAAAGGGCCCCACGCTCAAAAAAATGTGGGCCCCACTCCAGCGCTACACAAGCATAGTTTCGATGGAAAGTGTCAGCTTGCGTTGGTTAGTAGGCGTAGCGCGGGGCACCCTTAAGGCGGGGCCCGATTGGAAGCAATCGGTCCAATCGGCTCACGGCCGGCCTTGGTCGATAGGGTGTCACTGCATATTCAAAACATTCCACCGGTGTTTTGTGAACATTTATCGAATTGGTTTCAAGTCTCCAGCAAGAAATGGAGACTTAAAATCAACGAGTTTCGTTGATATAGTGACGTCCATATTACCTAATGATTCGTTTTTATGCTCGAGCTTTTTTGTGTCAATAATGCAAATACTCCCGTTCGTTCATTTCTTTTTTCCCTATTAACGACAGTTTTACATATATAGAAAAAGCCCCTTTATAGGTTTTAGCCAGGGGTCCCACACAACCTTCATCCGCCCCTGGTGGAAGGGTACCAAGTTCTTGCGGAGGAAGTTATAGTTCCTATCGCGGATCGTATGTGGCTGGTACATCTTCCAGTAGTCACAATTACAATAGCGGAGCTTACAGCAATACTGGCACACCATATAATTACGGCGCGGGCTGCACGAATTCTTACGGAAGCTCACCGTCTGCCCGATACGGGAGTTCATCTTCGGGACAGGGAAGCATGCCAAACCAATATGCAGCTTCAACCACATATGGAAGTCCGCAAACAAACGGAGGATCCTTATCGTCCACTTATGGATCTCCTCAAAGCAACAGTTATGGAGTTGTTATTCACAGTATGGCAAACTGTTATTCACAGTATGGCTCAAACTGTTATTCACAGTATGGCAGCTCATCTTCCTCTGCGAACCCATACGGAAACTCGCAATCAAACAGAGGTTCCTCTGCTTCAAATTATGGATCTCCCCAAACCAGCGGCTGTACAGATGGGTCACAACATTCGGTAGGCTATGGCAGTTCCTCTTCATCTTCACACACATACGACAGTCCAACTTCAGCTCATGGTGGCAGTGGCACTGGTATTTCAACCTCTTATTGCAGATACGATGCATCGTCGGTAAACAACCCTTCAATTTCTTCATCAAGCAGCAGAGTAGGAAGCACAGCGGTGGGTTACGGTAGAAAATATGGCTCTTCTTCACAAAGCAATTCAGATGCGTCCTACTCTGGACAAAATGGTAAAGATGTCGCTTCCTCAAATTCTGTAAACTCCGGTAGTTTGATGGTGAACAACCCGTCACCGTCGTCATCACCCAGCGGTGCCATTTTGTCATTGTATGGTGGCGGCTACAGCCCTTCAACAAGAAACAAACCCACATCAGCAGAAATTTCAGCAAGTGATTCATCACAAAGAACTGCAGCTGCCATGGAACAAGCATCATCCGGATTTTCAGGTGCAACCGGACTTACATTTGGACATTCAGATCGAGGAAGTCGCTATGAGTCTTACCCAAATAAATTTTCCGGAGGTAGTTCAACGACAGGTGGAACCAGATTGCCATCTGCAAGTGACCAAATTGCCAGAAACTACTACTTTTCTTCGGCCTCCAGGCAGTCAGAAGCTAATGACGTAAGGTAAGATTTGTGAAATATTGGAAGTTCAACAAAAAAGGGCGAATTGTAGCCCACACGAAGCTTAAGACTCATTTAAAAAACTGATTTGGCTACTCTTGCGCAGCTCTTCCTATTCCGGTCCGTTATCCCAGGGACAAAGCAATGCGTCTTTAGCTAGCAGTCAAGCTTCTTACTCCATGTCCGGCGGAGTTTCAGCTGTAACGGTAGGAAGGTAAGTTATATATTTGAGCAAATTATTCTGACAAATTAAAGTAGTATTGAAAGCAAATCTATCAAGGGGTAAATGTTGACTAAAAATGGGCTTAGCATGTTTCAATCCCTATTCGTCTGCGAGTTCCTCCAGTCTCCAGCAGCGGACAAAAATAAAAATTTTTTGAAAGTTGGACAAGTTTCTTGAATCTAGGCACAGCACTGAAACATGGCCAAAGGTTCGGTGGACATGTAAGGAGGACGGTTTCTTAGAAATTCAAACTTAATCGCCATCGAAACAGAAAAAGAATGGACAAAAATGGTGTGATATTAGGGAAACAAATGGTGTGATATTGGGGAAACAGACTGTTGAAAAAAGTTGACCCAAGCGGCGTCACACTCCGCTCGACCATCTATATTGCGTAGGGCTAGCGGTGAATGATAGGATTTTTAAGCTTTGCAAAGGTACCTACGCTAATACATAAAACAATGTACACAAGTGCGTGCGTCCTGAAACCTAATTATGTCACAGCTGTGGCGTGAAGTAAGATCAGTTTAGTCTGAAATGATGCTCGCAAAGATGCAGAACGCATGACGCTCTTGTGAAGGCTTAGCAAGCTTTATGAATGCAGCTCGCCAGCTCACCTCCTCCCCTAGAGAAGGTTATAATGGCAGTCAAATACGGCCATTAAAACCACTAAAACATCGTATGGTTCTTGTCACCAACCTTATGCCTTTTGCAGTTGGGTATGACGGACGTCAAAAACTATTTCCGCATGCTTTAGAGTGAAAGAAGATAGCCTCAGACACTATGATGATTTCGGGGTGTCCCTAACAAATTTATAAGACAAGAATCATACATTTTGATACCCCAAGCTAATTCAAAAGTAGTTCGAAGCAGGTTTACAGGTTCTACAGCGCAGGAAATGGGAGTTAGTTTTTACATTGCAAAGCCACTTTGTTGATTTCAGTCACGATCATTAACCAGTCTGTTCTTTGCGGTACAATAAAAACGAGTGTCAAATACGAGGATTCATAGCACTTTGTAAGTAGAAATCTACGAACAGTAGGTAGGCTGCTGCAATTCACCAAATTGTAACTGTAACCTATTCCGCAAGCTTTTATGCCACATTTTATGCTACTCCATGTGTTCCATTATGAACTGAGGAAATCATAGCCACATAACTGGGATACAAAATTCTCAAAGTGTAGCTAGCTTATACTGAAGTCATCCACTTCCAATATTAGGCTACATATTTTGCACAGACTCTACTATACCACGGTACAATGAAAACCTATTAAATCAGTATTGGGGTGATAGTCCTTCAGCCCAATATCTGATGCCTTGTAACCTACCGAATAATCTTCCAGTTTGCTCAGCCGATTCAATTTTGCTGATTGTTTCCCTAACTAGGTGTAGTTAGCCTACAGGCAAAACTATTAAATAAATTAATCCGTCATTTTTGCTACATATTAGCTTTAATAGGCTAATCTGTTCCACGGTAGTGGTTTTAGCATCAAACAAGTACAGAAAAGGTTGCACAAGACTTAATACAAACCACCCAACTTATTTTCCGCTCGAATCCCTTATTATCGGATTCCCAACCTACTCCTGGTTGGATTCGCTGAATCGCATGTGGTTGAAAACATGCTCGCTCAAGCAGCACGGTGAAACACTCACGGTCGTGCTTGAGTGATTTTTGGGATTCCTAATCCAACGCGAACACGATAACAGTGCAGTGTAAAGAGGGTAAGTGTTGCCAGATGGTGCAGTACAACAGAATTTTTTACAAAAATGTTGTAATTTTACATGCTTGTGTGCATGGCGTCGGAAGGATTTTTTCCAGGGGGGCCACTAGCGGATTTATCCAAAAGTTTTTCTAGGGGGGCTAAAAGTGGTGAAATTTGTTTTTTTACCACTCGAAACTAAGAAAACAGCTTTTTTGCTGAAAATTTCAAATTCCTGCCCCCCTTCCGACACCCATGTTTGTGTGTAGGAAAAAGTTCGTACCACACCATTAAAAAGCTTGTGCAGTTACAAGCGTTTCAACACCTTTCCAAATAGTGAAATTTTGCTGAATGTTGTACGAAAAATGAAATATTTGACATATCAATTTTAATTGTGTTTTTGTTTTTGCATTGGCAACACTAAATACAGTACGTAGCTATATTTTATTTCTGCATTGGCAACAAAATTGACATCCTTACAGACAACTTGCTAGTTGCTACATATTCTTTTTCTTGCCTTTGCATTCGGGTATCTAATGCAGTTGCAGAATGAGTATTCAGTCATGTTACTTCTGTGTTCAAGAAGTGGAAAAGTTGTGATTTTGAATGTGTTCAAGACAGGTATGAATGCTGTGTCATATTTGTCTGTTTTTTAAGCTGTGTCCTTGGTGTTTAACAGTCCAGCGGCGACTCCGGCACACGGGCTCCTCGGGCTTAGCCCGAGTCTTCGGTTACGATGTGCATCGGAGAACGCAAGCTTGCTGGCTTTGTGCATATATCTGTATCACCACCCACGGTCCCACTTTACTAAGTTGTTTGCTCGGGCTCTCTTCTTTGAGCCTTGTCACTGTTAATATATTTTCGTTCCCTGCCTGGCATTTCGCGTTCATGTTGCAGGTGACCAGAATAAAACAATATCGTTCGTAGTGGACAGTGGCGTGCAGAGGTCTAGTGATGCCCGGGGCGACTGTTTGATTGGATGCCCCCCTACCAAATTCTAGTATTGAGCAGTGGCATAGGACCATAGTGGTCATTGTTACTGGATAAACGCTGTTGTTTGTGACGCCACAATATGACGTCATATTCGCGTTTGCAAACCAACGTTTTGGCGAAGTTTGTTGACACAGCATGGATATTCAGGGAGGCCGGAGCAGTCGCAGGGCAGGGAGAGCAATAAAAATGTTGAGAGCAATGGAAACTTATAAAAAACAAAAAAAACGTTACCAATTATGTTTGTTTCTGTTTATCAACAATGTTGACATCAAAAATAATAACAAAAATTAGCCTATAGAAAATCATTCTGAATTATCTGGGTGCCCGAATAGCTAGAATAAATTTATTTCAAGTCGATCTTGATAAACCACGAAATTGCCTATAATACTGTTATGAAAAGGCATCTCCTCCCTTGTTGCACCCCTTGTGAAAGGGCAGAGGGGGCAATGCTCCCGCCTTGCCTCCATTCTCCGGCGTCCCTGTGCATATTATTCTACACGCACTCTTTTCACTCATTGCAGGCTACAATGTGTCACTGTAATAAACGTAAATTATATCAGCGGTCTCCTGAGACAGAGCAGTTCATATTTGCAAAAATATCCGGCAACGCGTTAAAACAGGGGAGTAGAACACGCTCAGTGCTGCGTCAGCGCAGTTTACAACTGCAAAAACATCAGGCTGCGCGAATGCCTGGTCGAATAGCAGTCGATCGGAAGGTATGCGGCTGGGATGGCGGACATCCAGCGTTGACAGTTTAAAAGTTATAAACTACACAATACTTTAGAATGCGCATAAAGTACGCAAGAAAATTTTAGTTTTTTTATGTGGCTGTTATATGTACAATTACTGGGGGACAGAACAGATACGGGCTTGTGTGTGCCGTTATGATCTGTCCGACTGAACTGCCAATTAATGACCAAGGTCGAAACGACGCGCATGTTGCAAGTACATCTGTGCGACGGTATTAGCACAAAAAACGAACTACTGATACATCATAAAATCAGCTAAATCAAGCACGTTGAAATAGGACGGTTTTGAAGTTTGACTCAGAAAATCAATTAAAGGTCCATAAGTAACTTCAGGGTTGATGCAATTGGACCCAACCAAAAAAACCACCCAGGTATTCTTAAAAAATCCCACTTAATGCAAACCAACAAAACTCACCAAAATTCTCGCTCTTCTTTTCCTTTGAAAAATATACTATGAAGTTAAAAGTAAAATAAGTAGCACACTTGTTCAGTTTAGCGTACATTTTGAATGAAACAAAACGACCACCAACGAAATTTGAAGGACTTGAAAAAAGAGAAGAATAATTCGAACAATTTGAGTAAATTCTACTGGTTATCTTCTTCAGCTCTGTAAAATCAGTATATTTTAATCAATTTTTCTGCTTTCTCTGCATCCAAACTGTTTCTGATGTTGGACCATACCAAACCATATGTTGAAAAAATACATTATATAGATGCTGAACTAGCAGGGCATGTACATAAACTTGACGTGAAACGGCAGAGTTTGTGTGAGAGTGTCTTTTCTCTGTCAGCTGTGGGCATGCTTGCCAAACCCTACCACTTTGGAGTGAATTGACCAACAACCCTTTGCGAAAACAGAGATGAGGTACATTTCTTTACCCTCAGATTTGAATGCCACAATAGCTATAAAAAGTTGCTATTGTGTAATTCAGAACATGGTGATATTGTATGATGCAATACAAACAATTCAGAATAGTGTTTTTGTATTTTTTCTAAAAAAAGAACAAAGACCTGTTTCTTTTCAAAAAAAAAAAAAAAAACGGATTAAAAAAACATGTGAATTGTTTTTTTTTAAACTCGGGTTTTTTCAACCCTGATTATCTTTCAATCCTTTTTTGTGATTTTCCCTTGATCGCACGATCTGGAACAAGTCACGTCATTATCAGTTTGATTGGGTGTGCGCCCCACACCTAAAATATCGGTCCCTGGTATTGAAGAAGCTGAGAATTACTGGCATTTTAATACGTAACAATTAGTGTTGACAACAAAACAAGTTTCGTAAAATTAAATCCATACAGCATGCATTAGTAGACTTACAATAGGAAAAGTTATCCAGTTACAGCATTTCAATTTTTGTAATTTCACTCATTGGATGCTCCCATGGCCTCGGATGCCCGGAGCCGGCGCCCCGTTCGCCCCCCCCCCCTCTTCTGCACGCTACTGCTCTGGAAGCTCTTATGTGCTTTTAACTTAAATGACGCTGTCCTGATTGGCCATATATTTTATGAGGATAGACCTCCACCACAATCTCTCGTGTGTCTATGTCTTTCTACCCGTACGATTGTTGCATTTGCAAGGTTGCTGCTGGTCTCCATTTGTGCATTGAGGGATCCTTGTCAACGTATTACAAAAATTCTGATCTCTCAGTCCGGTTGATTGAGTTGCGAAATTTTTGAACGAGGACGTCTTTCCAAGTATGCAACAAAGAAATGCGGTTTGAGAACTTAACATGGTTCGATGTACACTATTTTTTCTCAATAACAATATATTCGTGTTAGCAATTTACTTTATTTCTGACAGCGACATACAAATGTGGTGACACGTGATAGAACGGATGAACTGTGTGTTGCGACGTAGCAACAATACAATCTAACAACGGTTAATGGTCGTGAAAGTCTGCTTCCCTGTTGCCGCTAACACTGGTGGGTTATGCAAAAATGTATTACACCGCTAGCATTAACTTCATTAAAATAACATACAGTTCTTTGTAACGTGAACAGGAACAAACAGTGCTGTCCACTATTTGATCTTGTATTACTTTGATATGTAATATTTTAATGAATGCTTTCACAGAGTTTTATTAAGAGAATTAAGCTTGTATTGTTGGCAGACGTGATACATATGGTTTGCAGCTTGTAACCTGCTTCCACGCACTCGACAAGCACAAGCTGTTGTTTGATGTGGTACCATGCTCATCGACTTTGTAGCATTGCGTCGTATCCATTCTGTTGATGACATGCGAATTAGTTGCTTTCTTCCATTTTTTTCTGCCTTAACAACTGTCGTGTATTTTATTTTCATCTCAGTTTGTTGTATAACACTCCTTTCTTTTTCGTAATTGTAGCAATGCGCAGTTCACTTCCTGTTACTCTATCTGTTAACGCTGACAAAGCCATGTTTTGGTTATCCTGTTTGCGTTACCATAACTGTGCTGCTCTTTTTTTGTTCGATGCAAACGTGTATTCATGTTTCGTTCTCAACGTATCTATGCTTATTTATGTAATCATCGAAATTGATGATAAACTTGCAAACCAAAGAACAGCTCAGTGTTAAAGTGCGTTGTTAATGAGGGATTTCAGTCGTTTTCTATTCGTGATTCGATGCAACGTACTTGTTTGTGAAATGCTTAACAGTTAACATGACAGCTTGCTAACCTGCATCACTGCGATTGGTCGCTGTTTCCGGCCGATCCTGTGAATGTTCAATGCTGTTGTTCGACGTTGTTTTCTACTACATAGTTTTACGTTACGTGGCTCTGGCTTCACGTTCACGTGTATTGGCGAGTTTGTTTTATATCTGAATATAATCAAGGAAAATATCAAACTTGGAGTGCCACCGGTGAATTATTGACAACAAAACTAGTGAGAATGTTTATTTCACCTTGCAAGCTTAGAAACTTCAAGACATGAAGTCGTTTAGTTGGGAGACTGACTCGCTCTCCTGCAAATGCTAGATTAATCCCTCAAGTCCATTAGTAGGTCATCTCGTTTGAATCACACGTTATGCACTGAGTTCCTCACACCCTTCAAGGCCCTACAATTTTGACGCAATTTTGACACCACATATTACATCATCAAATAGAGGTGAGAGGGGTTTTAACATGATGATGGGTTAAAAATAGCAATCGAAAATTCTGATGACGGAATATGTGAACGCTCCCCAGCAACAACAGATGTTACTGTGCTACGCTACAAACTTCTTTCCAAAAATATTAATTCTGCAATCATTTGAAACAAATATCACAGTACTGATACCTGTCTCAAACACATTCAAAATCACAACGTTTCCACATCTAGAACACAGACATAACATGACTGAATACTCATTCTACAACCGCATTACATACCGGAATGCAGAGACAAGACAAAGCATATGCAGCAAGTATCTGTAAGGGTGCCAATTTTGTTGCCAATGTAAAAATAATCAAATATAGGTATTTAGCTTTGCCAATGCAAAAACAAAAACACAATTGAAATTAACCTGTGAAATATTTCATTTTGCGTATGAGTCAACAAAACTTCACTTTTTAGAATAGTGTTAAAACGATTGAAATTACACCAATTTTTCGATGGTGTGGCACGAAATTTTTCCTACACACAAGCATGCGAAATTACACCAGTTTTGTAAAAAATGGTGTAGTATTCCACCATCTGGCAACACTGTTCGACAACACCAATGCGGTAAGCAAGCACGAGCAAGGTGACCTGATTAGTGCACGGTGTTTCTGCCAAACATTTACGAAATCCTGCCAAATATCGCTGCCAAATTACAAATAATACTGACAAAATTCTGCAAACTTTTTTAATGAAACGAGTTACTTTAACAATGGACCCATTACTAATTGCGTTACGTAAACTTATTTAGGCAAAATTTGAAATTTAGAAGTGGGGGGCCAGGTGAGCCTAGGCCCATGCGGTCCCCTGGTTCCGCCACCTATTGTAATGCTCTTGGTGTGGTTGTTCCAAGCAGGGCATACTATGGAATGGAATGCAAATCTTCCATCTTCCATAGCAGGCAAAATCTTCCATACAATTCCATTCTATACCTGAAATCTTCCATTCCATATCATACCAAAAATCTTCCATTTCATCTTCCATACTTTTCCATGCCTGGTGTTAAAATAACGCCCTATTCTAACACCTCTGATAATAAACGAAATGGGGCTGATCCACGCTAAAGAGGTACATTCAGTGGCGTAAAAAAGTATATTTACTGCATACAGTTGGCTGTAATAACAATACTAAATTTAATAAAATAATCGCAGTAACGTAAAAACATGTTTCATTGTTCACTTGAAGTTTCAACAATGGTTTAAGTCTTTTAGAATATATAAAAGGCTTCAAACATTAGCTCTGTAAGCGTTTGCGCAGCGCCCTCTGAAGGTGCGTGAGACACATTTTGATTAAAAAAAAGTTGAAATAGCCATAAGAACGCCTCTCGTTTTTTGGTGCTTAGCCTAACGGTAGTCACATGGGCGGCCACAGAATTTGTGATTTAACTGTTGTTCACCTGTTCAAGTATATTTTTAGTTAGGGAGGGCCCCGCTCCGTTAATGCGCTGCAGGTCCCGCCCTTCCTTAATCCGGCACTGGTCGGCGGGCACAATAAATTCACTTTAAAGCGTATGCTGTGTTACTGTTGGTATGCTGTAGCGTAGCCTATAGTCGGTTGTCCACTGGTGTTGACATTCACGAGTGTTTCAACTTTTTTTCCTTTTACTCATTCCTATTAGTGTGAATATAAACCCTTTAATAATATCTCTACCACTTAAGTTTTTAAATTTTATCAGTACTGACCTGGCAACAGAAAATGTCTGACTAATCGTTTCAGTCTTATCACACAACAACAGTGCAGTAGTCTACGCTCAATAACCCAGCAGTTATCCACAGCATCGGTAGCTAGCCGCATGTGAATAAGCTTGGGAATTTAAATAATTACGACATAAACGCGAATTATACTTAATCGCTTGAGTGCCATTTCAAACACCAGTCGGGCCGCATTATTTTCCCGCGAGCCCTGTGGTGTGTACCCCTGGTCTAGCTGTTGGGTTTCTTCCAATTACACGTGCACAGGGTTCATCTTTAACTTTGTCCGTGACCAACAGACGTTTATTTCGAAAACTGCTTTACCAAGTCGTACCACGAGGGACATGCACCTTTTCATTGCTCAGCAGTGATTACAACGTCTTAAGAGCAAAGTAATCGCTCCGAACAGCTTTATTCAGCACAGGCATTGCCAACTTTTGCAACTGTTTTGTCTAACGTTCTTTTTAATGAAAGTCCTCACCACAATACTAACTAAACCGATCGTTTCCCTTGCGTTGGTTTTCAGAATAAGGTTCATCGCGTCAAAGCTATCAAAATGAGAGCAGCCACTTCTGCAAACTTTTCCTGTTGAAATTACTTTTCTATGTCTGCGAATGTTAAGCGTACCTTTGAAAAAGGGAGTCAAAACTTTAACGAAGTTCATTTTGCCTATGGGCTGGCATTGATTTACTCTACTTGCAGTTCGGGTAAACATTTTATAAATTTTTCACCTTACAACCGCATTTCCTAGTTTTTTAGGTTACCAGTCTAGGGCTTCTAAGGACAAAAACTGGAAAGGGTTAGAACTTGCAACACTGTAAAAAACTTAATTTTTAATCAAAAAATGCCGTCCTCCAGAAAATGCTGCCCGGGGCCCTCCCCCAGCCCCCCTTACTTTGCCACAGCTCAGGGTAACACTTGGTGTGCATAGTTTCATTACAGGCGTTGTTTTTGTGTACTTAAGACTGTCAGTGAAGTTGCACTGACTCAGAACAATATCACTCAGATTCAGCGCGACCTCATTAGCTGTTTGTTCACCAACATCTCGGCAAACGCCAGTGCTGATTTCCTTCTGTGCTGATTTCCTTCTGAATTCGGTTTTCCGCAGTGGAACAAATATTTCATGGTCTCTGCAATAGACGGTTTAGGAACTACTGCAGTGGTGTGCGCAACGCGAATTTCAAGTTCAACGACCACCAATCGCAAAGATGTTATCACAATAGGATAATTGAGATTTAGAGGGTTGGTGACGGCTTACGGTTTTTGTGGGTCATGACGTCACGCAAAGTTTGAAACGTGCTTATGTTGTAATCAGGGCCCTTGAGAGGAAAAAAATGTGCTGGTGCAAGACCTATTTTGGGCCCCCTCATACATTATTACTGATTGAGAGCTTCATAAGCTTGTTAGTACTATGACTAAAAAGTATATGCTTTATTAATTTACATTATAATCATTCACTTCTGTAATTAGTTAATTTCAAAATGTCTCAGGCTAATCTCAAAGAATGCACATAACACAGTTGCTCTCCGAATTTCACAAATATGCATCAAATTTAACAATTAACATTAAAAGTAGGTTACAGCAGTTCTCACTTGCAAGCAATTTTAATAATTCTATCACCCTAATACAGTAATAGAAGGACACGAATTTATTAAAAACTACATCCTAATCATAATTCACACTTACTGCATGTCCAACCGGGCAACTAGAGAGTTTTTTTCCGAATAAACGCCGTGTATAATAATGTTAGCTTCACCATGGAATTAGAAATTAATGGCTGCATGTCCTTCCTTGATGTTTGTTGAACTTTGCGAATCTGGTATTGGTATTCGTAATTCGAATATATCGAAGGCCCATGCATACAGATTGTATAGCAACTGGTCCAGTTTCTTTCCGTGGCATTATAAAAAAATCTTGTTGATTAGCTTTTCAAACGAGCCTACGCAAGCTCTTACAGAATCATGCACGAAGCTTCAAAACGTATTAAAACTATGCTTGTGTGCAATGGTTTCCCGGCAAATTTTCTGGATGATTGTGTGCGCAATTTTTTACACAGGCCATATACACTAATAACCCCGTTTCATGAACGCTGCAGCCTGCAGAAAATATACAAATAATAGTACACTTAATAGTTAGTAACGGACTGACTTTATTAAAACTATGCTGACTCCAGGCAAGCCAGTCTCCGGTAAGCTGTTCTGCATTAATGTTTCTGAACTTCAGTATTCCTACTGGAAATGTTTGATTTTTACCATCTTTAGGCAGTGTTAAAGGAAAGACAGTATGGCCTCTGGTAACATAATTCTCTATGTTTGATTGAGAAGGAAATTCTGCTGGAAGGAATGCAATGTCAAGCCCAGCGCTAGTATTTTCAAATTTATCTTGAACTACTTCTGCTATTTACACTTGTTTTAGGAATTTCTGTTGCGCTGTCTGCCTGATTTTTGGACTCCACATTCTTATCTGCTCTACCAGGTCCAGGTTCTAAATTAATATCCATGTCCATGGTTTTTGTACATGTCCCGGAAGTTGTTTCTCTATTAGCTTCCATCTTATTCCCATATCGGCTCCTTTTTCACGACTGCCACCAACACTCTCCCCTTCATCAAAATCACTCTCCCCTTCATCAAAATTTGCATCTTTTGTAGATATTTCCACATTTGTGTTGTTTTCTTCTCATGCCCGCTTGAAAGAGTGTCTGTAATCCTCTTCTTTCATTATCAGCACGTTTCTTCTTTTCTTTCCTGTTTTGTGCTCCTGATTTATGCAGAGACATATTTCAAATGAACGAATGTTTTAAAACATTATTAAAAATTGCAAGCTTTTCCTTTTCAACATTAAAAATCAAGTTACTTATAATAATTTTCAAAGTAAAACTCCACTTCCCCACGAGGAGGCCTGCAGTAGCCTACTGTAGTTTGCCACTGTTTGCATATACGGTCTTCTGTAAATTATAATTGGCTGAAGAAGTAAAATACGATCCATTTCTAATAATTTCCATTAAACATTAAACTTCACAAAACTCAAGTTTTAGTAATTGATATGACCTACTTTACTTTTCAGCATCGCCTGTGCTCACTTTGACATGGATTCTACATATTTTTGCCAGTTTCTTATATTTACTTTCCCGATACCATACTTAAATGATGGCCTTTATCAACTTGTCATGGTAGCGCAATCCAGTATTTTTAACCGAGATTTTGTCACTGATCACAAATTTTCAATGGAGTTAAGATACAGCGAGTTTCCAGACCAATCTAACACATATAATTTGTGTTTCCTGATCATCGCCTTCAATTTCAGGAAGTGCCCTTCTCATATCTGTTATGACTTTTGTTTCAATTTCACCAAGGCATTTGTCTGAATGTGTCGTACCCTCAATTGGCTTGAGTGAACCTGTTCCAGAAAAGCTAAAACTGCTGATCCTGACACGTCTTCTGTGCTTCCCATGAACGAAAAAATCACTTTCATCTGAAACCAACACTTTTTTCCAGTTTTCTACAATCCAATTTTGTATGTTTTTGCCCCTTGTTATCTTTCCTTCATTTTTTGAGTTATAAGCTGCTTTTTAGTGGTTTCTCAGATATTCTGCCAGCCTCCAATGGGAGGCGTCGCATTGTACTTAAGCATATGCGAACTCCAGCATGCATCAAATCCTTCTGTAAATCCAAAATCGTCTTCCGTGCACACTTTATGGAATTTTTAATATCTGTTTGGATATAGTCTACATGTTGTGTAAGCGTAACAATGCGACTCCCCTTCTTAAGTGGGATATCTACCGTTAAAACTCACAGAAATTCTAGCATGTGTAACTCTTAACCACACAAAACAGAAAGAACTGGCTTCATTCTATAACACTATTGAGCAGAATAAAATCGTATGTGGCGTCATGAAGCGTATTTTCGACTGTTCCGACACGTCACGCTGTGCTTAGTGCATTGGGCTGGCAATGCAACAGCAGCAATTGGGATTTTCCCAAACGCACACCAAAAGAAATGGCAATGCATTGTGCAACGATTGAAAAAACAACTTCAGTGAATTAATTTGCACATGACTTCATAAATAAAGCTATAACAATAAAAACTTTGTGCATAGTCGCCCATTTCATTTTTGAACTTTGAGATTCATGGGCCCCCTAGACTCTTGTGGGCCCCGGGACGGCGGCCCGGCTGCACCCCCCTCTCGTGGGGCCTGGCTGTAATGATATACCGGGTGCCTGTACGCATTTTTATAGGGAACGAAGATCATGGTTGAAAGGTGTGAAAACAAAAAAACAGTTGTTATGTTCTTTCAGTCATGATTTGTCTGGTACCCTGCTTTTCAAGAAAAATTCCCAAAGACTGCAGATCGGATGCGACAAACATCGCACGTTATATTGGAGTCGAAAGTTTGATGTCAAGCATATTTTTCAGGAAACAAACATCCCATGCTGTTTATGACTATATGAACCCATGTTTCCAAGTGTAACTTCAAGTGTTAAAACCATACTCAACAAACAAACCTGGAGCAAAATACTTCGCGAAGCATCAAAAGAGGAAAGACACGGCGTCCTGAAAAAGTAGTGAAAGTTAAGTTTGCAAAATGCTAGCAATTAATTGAGTTAGAGATGCTTTGGGCGTATTTCAAAATATGTGAAGAGAAACTTAAATTGCTGTGATGCAAATGTATCCGATCGGCCATATAAATTGCAGGCGCACGTTATTTTCTATTTAATTGAAGGTCATGTAATATTGCTCAATAATTTTAAATACTTATAAGCAAAGTAACCAGGATGGTAACGCATATTACACAGACACACTACTACAACCAGGTTCTGGGCGAAGGACAGCGTTTGCCAGTTCCGTATTACGGAGACTCTTTGCTGCAAACGTTTGTTGCAGATGGACAAAAATCAGCTCTTTTCGGGCACGAATCATACTCCCTTGGCTGAGACTAATTTTAGAGCAACCAAATGTAGTGACACTCACAAAATCCAAAAAGTTTGTTTCACAACTGGAAGACAAGCGCTATAGTTACCTGCATCTAAACGCTTATTGTAACTTAGTTCATTTTTGGCGGCATGTTGAAATCATTTTGGTTGAAAAGCTTAATTCGGTATGAGCGTGTTTTTCGTCAACGTCCTGATTTTGCTGGCAAAGGGAAGAATTACCATAACTAGCGAAGCAGTATTGCATGACTGGGACGATATTACGTTTTGATACTAGACTTACCGCCATTTTTCTGCCCCGTTATTTACCAAGGGGTCGAAGACGATACCAAAGCTTTTGCAACCATATAAAAGCAAACAATGGCGAATCTACTAAATCCTATACAAATATATCCTCACTAGCAATGTCATTTGGGTTTCAACAAAAGTTGGATTTTGAAATTTAAAGCCCTCGGATTCAAAGGAAGAAATTGCAGTTCTATTCTTTGCGTTTAAAGGTAGGGAGAAAAAATTTTGAACTTTGCGTTTTTCTACTTGGTTTTATCACAGTTCACAATGTTTTTATTAACAGATCTGCCATCTAGGTAGCAGGCATAGTCATAGACGGATCCAGGAATCATTTTAGGAGGTGGTTCAAGAACGAGTTCATCCGGATGTGTACTGTCTGCATAGCAGTGAAGATCCAACTGCTCAGGTTACTTTTTTAACAAACACGGTTAATAACCATGCACATTTTGGCTAAATCACACTCTCACCATTACCCAGGCTTACTGGGATGTTCCCGGAGCAGAAGCGGCCTTCAAAAATTCAAGAATTATTCTCAAACTTATCTAACCTCAAAAAAGTAACTTGTTGAAAGTCGGAAAAGTTTTATTATTAGCAAAACAAAGACAGATCCACACCGAAAAAACGTGTGGGGCAGGGTTAGAAGTGACACAAAAACTACACGAAGAAACTTGAAATGCCGCCAGTAACCTTTGTTGGCAGCCTGTGCAAGATCCATGCGGTATTGTGTTCGAAAATTGCAGATATTCATGGAATAGAAGTTCATGACGTTCGGACTTAAAAATTTGTTTGTTTTCGGAAAAGTTTCTGGTTTTCATTGCATAACACCAGAGACGTAATGAGAGGGTGCATGGGGACACAATTCCCTGGGCGCGAAATCACTGCGGGGTGCCAAAAAGTCACAAAAATATCATAAGCACTTTTTTCAAAACAGTACATTTGCTTCCGAAAGACCTCAGGTTTGAACATAGGGGCGCCAAACTTGTTTCTTTCCGCAGGCGCCATCCAACCTCGTTACGCCCCTGCACATTACGATTGTCTAGCCAAAATGGCGAAATTTGTTTACAAAAATACCTGCTCACCAGTGGCAAACTATTTAAAACAAAATTATGTTGAGTATAGAAGTCATTTGACTATAGAAGTTAACTTGAAGGTCGAAAAAAAGGCATAATATTTCGACGCGTAGAGACAAACATACCAAAAAACTCGAAAGCAATAGCTATGTTGGCACTTTGCCCTGGAAGATGTTTATTGCATCACAAGGGCGTTGAAAATGATTAGACAATATTTGGAAACGTGAAGTTCGCAGTGAGTCAATGACCAAATTCTCATACATTCAATTTTTGTACGAAACGCGACTATATCGCGGTAACGCAGTTTTAGAAATACTGTACAGTAGGTTGAAAAAATTATTAGAGATAGCAGAATGTTGGTCGATCAAAAAGCATCTGCTTTCGTGGTGAGCTGAACTTTTGTCCAAAAATTGTTGCTGGTAGGCAGGGGGGCAGGGGTGTATTGCCAAAAAAAGAGGTGTGGGAATGCCGTTCTCACACAAAACATAAAGGAAGACTGATTCGTCTACAACAAGAATTTCCACGCTAGATCTTCCTGTTTCACTTTAGTGCTACGGTGCTTCACACGAGATAACTTGTCATTTATTCATTTATGTTGCTCCAGGCGCTACATGTAGAAATGGAAAATCTAAATCTTCAAGTGATGTTACTAGTGCAGAAAGATGTGGGAACGCCGTCCCACTCCACTACACCCCTGCTGGTAGGTCTGATTCTAATCAGTAGTCATCTTTAGCATAGCCTACAGCTAATCTAACGCGCTTCATTTTTAGCCTACTTGACATGTAGATTACGTTTTGCGGCTAAGCTTGCTGGTTTGGAGTTTACGCTGTCACTGAGCGCTCTAACCTAACCTGTAGTTAAAACTGCATTTCGTTGTAGCGTAATTTTAATGCCTTTGCTTAACTACAGTAATAACATGAGCTGCACTCATTAATAAAAGTATGTAGGAAAAATAGTATGATCTGCAGCTTATTCGACATTTATCCACAGTCTGCTCAATCCCGTTGTCACGAGGCGGCTTTGGTGGGATTAGCCCCCCAAACAAAGGTCCAAGCCCCCAAATTGGAACATGAAACACTATAAATCAGTGGAGTTTTTTGTCAATTTTTAGAATGTCAAGCCTCCACACAAACGCAAAGCCCCCCTATTGAAAACTTTTTAGCGACGGTTCTGAGACTGCTACTTATTCATCCTTTGTCCACAGACAGCCCAATCTTACCCAAATGAAACAACAGTTTAAATACTTACGTGTGCAGTGGCATGACCAGTCCAAAATTTTGGGTGGATCAAAATGTTTGATTTTAGGCGAGCAACAGTGTATTGTTTGAGATACTGCCTCTTATAGCACAAAATGAAAAGCTAGATATTCTAAAACTTTGGAGGGGTCATGGTTCCCTGGCCGCACTAGCTACGCCTATGTGCATGCGGTTTATATAACGTATATGTAATGTAAATACTCTATATAAACACTTACGTGTTTGTAAGACATTGGGACCATATTTTTTTATATAGAAACTTGTTTATTAGAAGTTTCATTTATAGTGAAATAAACGCATTCAAACTGTCCAAATTCAGCAAAATAAGGTTGCATTCAATATTTCGTGCCTATCCCTCTGCAGGAAATGTTTATTTAAAGGCTATACAAAAAATTACCCCAATGGACGTTTCTGTGTCGAGGACCATCGATCAAAAAATGTATCTGAAAAATATAGGGTGGGGTTTCAGCCCCTTTAGTTTCCCCCCTGGATCCGCCTATGATAGTTGTTGCTAAATACAATACTGCGACTAAGTTCACTACAAGTGACAGTAAAAAATCAAAGTTTTTCTTGCTACGTTTCTGTACACGATCATATTTTATAGTAAAGTTTGTTTACAACACCCTGAGCTCTTGAAGCAAGGTTCGTGATAAGAAGAACGAAAATGGAAACCGCACTTTGAGCTGCAAGGTTGTATGTACTGCGTTAACTCGCTAATCAGGGCTGAGTTCAAAGTCAAAAGTGAATTGCTCTTTTCGCACGACTATTGTCTTGGGAGATTTTACAAAACATATTTCACTGGAAGGCAAGTTGTGAGTGTTCATCGAGACCTACGTACCACATGTTTACATAGCAAAAAGTGTATATATGCCTAATCCTCATAATCATTTTTTATAGTAGCAACCCTTAGGGTACTACTATTTACTTTTCATTAATTAATATTAAAACACTTACGATTTAAAATATTGAGGCAAAAATGCTAAAACCGCTCAGAATATGCTAAAAAAGGATATCTGTCAAGATTGCAATAAAACTACTCCTTATGACCGAGCGCGGACTGACTGGTCGAAAGTGGAATTGCATTCTCACGTATATTGTCACCAGGATTACTCACATGCCAGCTGGACTGCTATATTTAACACAAAACTCGCATGAGAAAACTAGAATAAATATTGCGAATCCATTGCTTATAATTTTTTCGTAACTATGGCAGCAGTGTGAAGTTCAACGCGTCGACAATTACTACGTTTAAATGCTTTAGATCATTGTTTCCCAATCTTCTTTTGGCTAGCGCCCCCTTTTCGGACAAACAAATTTCTGTCGCCCCCTACCATCCCTACCACACATATCAACACAAATTTTTAGTGTTGTATATTTGGGATGTTTGAAAATGATTAAAACAAGAATGAGCGCAAAGATGCATTTCACTATAAAACTTAATTTAGTAAATTAACTCATTTCGCAGTCGGAAACGGTTAGAGTTAATGATTCGGAAACTGTAAGAGTTCATGAAGGGCTCGATTTCGTTTGAACAGCATTAAACTTGGGCAAGAAGGTGAAGATTGCTGATTTGACTTTAATGAGGTTAACACCATTCCCCTGCAATTGCAAATTAACTTCATTGAATTTCGTGGAGATATCTGTGGACTGTAGCAGCCAAGATACTCTATCTATGACATCCTTTGACAGTCACATTCTGTGTGCAGCAACAGGCGTACAAACTCTCTTCATCATTATTCGAGTGCACCACATTGCCGAAACTTAGCAGAACACTTCTAACCCCTTTGGTGTCCTTTGATCAATCAATCCATTAATACTCTGTCACATTTTTAGTAAATTTTGAGTTCGGAGCAGTGCAGGATTGAATTTAATCTGCATATTTTAAAAGTTTTTGAACTTAGCCGTGACACTTGCAGTCGTCCACTGGCTCTACCATCTCTCTCTCCCTGGATTTCCTTGGCGCTGCTCAAGCTAAAGTGCGTTCTGAAACACACTTCTGTTTTCCAGAATCTTTTCGATTCCCTTCAGGTAACTTATTCTTGGTAGCACCTAACACTGTCTGTAAAAAAATATAAACTGCCTTTCTACTTTCGAATTGAACTCGTACGAGGTTATTATTATATTTGTGATCTCCATCCAAAATTATCTCACGCTTTTGGTTACAGGCTGAATCTAAGTGCAAGCGTGCATTCTCAAACCTGACAGGTGATAGTCACTGTAACGAAACGGGCATTGTTAAGTAGCAGTTTACCCGTGCCAAGAAGTACAGCTGACGAAAATTCCAATCATAATAATTTAATTATAGAGGAGAACACTTTTACTGTGTAGCTTACCTTTAGTGATGGAAATTGCAGTTCATCAATTTATCTCCTAGCATTTCACGTCTGTTTTGTTTGCAAAACGCTAAGTTTTTGTTTACAAATTACATGGATACATGTTTGTTGATCATACTGTTTTTTTTATGACATTTGGTCACTCACAGTTAGTAAGACAACAGAAATGCAATTATTAACTTGGTCTCCTATCGCCCCCCAACCGCCCATTTCTGCTTCACTGCGCCCCTAGAGTTTCTCACCGCCCCCAGGGGGGTGGTCCCACCCACTTGGGGAAACCACTGCTTTAGTTAGATAACTAGCTATGGGTGAGTATCGTTGCTCGCCACTTTTTCACAAAAGTCAGAAAGTGACCTTTGCTGGCATAAGTTGGATCGTAAACGAACGTCAGTTGAATCGCTTTCTGAACCGCGTTCCCAGTCACGGCACCAAGTCAGGAGCCACCGGCGTTAGTGACAAAATAGTCGTTTTCTGTGAAAGTAGCGAAATTCTCTCATGCGTCACTGGTGCGAGTTTTCACGACATGAACACTTGCTTTAATGGTATTCCCATTTTTGCCATTAAAAGCACGTGTTCATGTGTGCGTGTGGCTGCGATTATTTTCTTGCGTGCGAAATACGCTTAGCAAGTTCTAAATACTGCTTCCGACATTTTCGCGTCATGACATGAAGGTGGGCAGCGGCGAGTGACGTCTTACCTAGTGTCTTTTTTCTCACCAAGTTAAACGCCTGAAGCTTTTTTAGTACCGCGAAATACTATATATGTAGGAGCCTTGTCAACAAACTGCTTTTTCTGAAAGTTCATGCAATCAGACAAGAGTAACTTTTTGCAGCAGCACCATCTGAGAGAAAGGTGTTTGACATAATCTATAAGTGCTGGAGGAGTTGTTTGATCCAGAGGTGATAATCTAACTTGACTGGTTTGCTCAAGCAAACTCAAACGTTTTTTAGTGCTCTTCGCAAGGACGTAATCCAGCATATGTGGGCGACGTTGTAAGGAAAAAAACGCAGAGAATTCAGTTGAATATAATTACCCAAGTTCAATGAAAATTACTTTGAAATAGTGCTTCAACATGTTCTTGGTAAATACTATTGAAATATTTTTGCTGAAAAACACTGATGTTGGCAGGTGAAAGTAAAAAAATAATTAATTTATGATTTATTGATACTTGTTCACCTGCTAAGTGGTAAGATGTGTTGAGCACGCACTACTAAAGCTGTAGGCCATACTGAAGACTTGCCCTGAGAAATTGTCACTTCCCGCCCTGAGCGTTGCATGTGACATTTACATTAACTCGAAAATATTTATCTGGTAACACCGGTCGTAGGTAATTCTTTTGACTCTATGCGCAACTCATGACAAAGTTAGTGAAATTAACATGATTGTTTAATTCGCAACGGACTCAAATAATATCTGCTATAGAGATTGGAGGATTATTACAGAGTAATGCGAGCAAAAAAGTCATTGAAAGTCTTTTAAGAGCTTGGAAGTATTTTTGCACTTGGCTAGTGTATTTTCATAGATTATTTTAATGACCAAAAACGTTTCCACTTTCGGTCCAGGCTCAACAGTAAAACACTTGCAATTGTTTTATTAAAAATGAATACAATTTACATTGTGTTCTTTGCAACTATAATCGCATTTGCTTCTTCAACAGCAGGTGAGTAAGGTGTGTGGCTTGCATGGTGCGTTTGAAATCCCATAGTTAGATTCAACAATCTTACCGTAACGAAAACCTAAATTTTTAGAAACTGTATCTTTAAACACCGAAACCGAATGTTAGCGTTTGCAGGTAAGACGCTTATGACCTTAATGTTTAAAGTTCCACACGGAATTTTTCTAGATGTAGTTGAATAACCAAATACACACTAAAGTCCTCCTTTAACGTTTTGCCGAACTCATATCCTGTTCAATGATAAGGTCTTCACTTTATGAGGATTACTCTGTCAAAAGAAAAATATTCTAAGATCAACTGATCTCAATAAAATTTTAATATTACAAGTTGTCGACACATGAGATTCAACCATAAACTGACGTAGAAGAAAGTACGTTTCAAAACTAAGGTGAAGAAACTTGGTAAAACTATTTTTCAAGGAAAATAAAGTTAGAAAAATTTTGGAGTGAACAAAAGTTTATCCTAACTCTCTTCGCAATGAAAATTTAGTGCAATGTGCAGTGCGTGCACTTACATCAACTGAGGAATTATTCTTGCCATATGAAAGGTTCAGTCAAATATAGATTTTGTGTCGTTTATTCAAACAGATTTTGGACTGCAGTATTTAGGACTAGGCAAATTTTGTTGCTTGCAGTTTCATATTTTTTGGACGCTTTCAGGTCTAATAACTTGAGTGTCAAATCATAAAAACTACTTCACGAACTTTAAAAAAAGTTAAAAAGCTGCAATATTTTTGCTTTTATAAATTTGTATAAAAACAACAATATATTTTAATTAGAATTACAAAAAACGTCCATTCCATTATTTTAAGTTTGGCCTATGTGTTTGCAGAAGGAATGCCCTGTTCGCAGCAACCAGTGAATATCGGTGGAAAGGTAAAAGTTAATTTTAGTTTGAATTCATAAGAGTAGCGAAATGAACAAACTTAAGGCTTTTGCTTCTGCCAACAGTATTTCCAAGACATCAGTCTAAACTGGGGGTGCCCAAAACTAGGACCTTTGGCCAAATTCTCCCAGCCAGCGCATTCCACATGTTTTTTTCACACGAGTTTCTACTTGAAACCCTCAGCGAAATACCCGGACCATGATGACCTTGAAAAATGCCCGAAGGAAGCGCTGAACAGCGGGCGCTTTAACGTAAACAAATGTTGAAAAACGTTGTTTGGATACCCATGGTTTAAACCAAAAGCTTGGAGACAAAATTGCACTGTATGTGAAGTGATGCACCCATCAGCAGGACTTGCGAGATACGCTTAAGATACATCACTGAGAATATTTAGGGGGTAATGTCCTACACTGCCTCAAACACGGGTGGCACTTGACGTGGTGATCTTACATATCATGCAGCAAAACCATGGTCAATGAAGGATTGATAGTAACATTATCGGTGACCACAGCTTTTGTACTATGGTGACAGTCAGTCAAACTCTTTCCTCGATTGGACCTGAATAAGGCGGTCAAAGGTGGGGAATATGCTTTATCAAATAAGCATGTCCCCACAACAAACTTGTCCACTTACGTTGGTAGACGCAGACTGAACGATCTACTGTAAGATGCTTTGCGACCATGATGGAGGCAAAAAGTTTGAGCTCACCGCGAACATATAATTAAATGATTGAGAACTGACTGCTGACTATTTATCTTGTTTGCCGTCATATAATATCAGTTTAGAGTTTGGACAATCTTGCGTTCGGCAATCGTGTCACAAGTACACACAACAGTGTCACAGGTACACATCTAGCAACTTAAGACCAAGGTGAAAACACATTCCATGAAATGCCTTGGAAAGTAAATTTTGGCTGGACTTAACACCTTAACGAAAACAAGGTGCCAGGTAGTTGAACTGCAATCTTTCCTGAGCTCCTTAGAAGACCTTCAATTGGGTTTTTATAAAGTGCCCATATAGACCAGGGCCTAATGTGAGATGGAAAACCGAGGTTTGTGATTGTTTAGTTTTTGAACGCTTCCGTGATCACAGGCCGTTCTCGCCCGGAAGTTATTATTTTCATCAGGGATCCGGAAACCACGCATGACTACTTCCTGGTTCCCTTATTCATTCATCACCTCGGGACTGCGACTCAGCTTGAATCTGCTGGCCTTATACTGTTACTCTTGTTATTTTAGAGTATGTGCTCATGCTGGGCACTGAAAGGTCGGTGCACGCGAGAACTAAACCCCGTGTGTGACACTTCCGGCAAGCAGTACAGCAACTTCTGCATGATGTGTTACGCCGTTGGCCAACAGCTCGAAAAAAAGTGAGTACTACAATTTCACGTATTTTTCAATAAGCAGCAATTGCTAAAGGGCGTTTGTGCCAGTAATTCCAAGATCTACTCGTTCGTCTTAATCATCACTCCCATGTTTTTAAGTCACAGAACGCAATTCCACACTTTATGTTTCAAGCGTGTTTTTTAATACTTGCTGCAAGCATGTTTTTTAATACTTGCTGCTACAAAAAATATATATTCTAAATTTTATTACAATGTCACAAAAGCTTCTGCCATGCTCCTGACATCTGGGTAGTTAGTCTTTCAATGCAAAACCGCAGCTGCTGAACTAAAGGAGAAACAATTTCAAAAATGGTTAACTAAAGGAGAAACAATTTCAATAATGGTTAAGCGAGGTAACTATGGCTTTGAAGCCCAACATGCGTTGTTAAGCTTGCTCGCTCTCACGCCACTCTTTGCTGAAAAACAAATCTTTGTTTGAGTATGACAAGAAAACTGCTACATTTGTCAAATGTAAGATGCATCTTTTCGTTATAAAATAAAATTTTTACAGCGACTTGACCGTTGAAGTGCATGTGCAACATTTGTATTGTCAAGGAAAGATTACTTGCTCATTCTCTGTAAAATGCAGAGTGCTTTTCACTTAAAAAAAGAAATACAACAAATGCTCAAAAATATTTTCAAATTACAGACAAAGCAATTTTGCAGAATCTCTTCAATGTTTTTCTTTCTGAAATGAAGTATGTTGAAGATACCCCTTGAAAATTACTATTTTTGCAAAAGGTCATACTTATTTGCACCCAGGGTACTCCTGTTTCTTCTTACATGGTGTTTAGAGTCGGCGAGAGTCAGGAGTGCTTACCCCACTCTCTTGCCCGAGAAATCAGTTTCTAAAGCTATTTTTTCAGTTCACATATTTCGACCCAGGTAAACAGTGTTTAAAGTTTTTTGCTAAGAGATATGTTTGGATCCAAGCGAAATGAACAACGGAATTCAACACTTGTATCTACAATTTAAACTACTCCTGGCCAAAAACTCAGAATGAAGTGATAAAATGTTCGTCACGCATTTTTACCAAGTTACCACATTGAAATGTGTTCCTCGTCATTGTATATCTCTCTACAACACTGCTTATAAAAGCAAGATATGAGAACTGCCATTGTTTTTGCATACCGTAAATTGTTCAGAGGTTTTCTTGTAATAAATTCTGCATAATCACAAAGCTTAATTTGCTCAACCTATTAAAAGCACCGAAACATTTTTGAGTTAAAAATCTTGGCCATATTCCTTGCGTTTTTGGCTCCGCCTTGCAGTTGCAACCTCACTTTTAAGACCCACACACTGGCCAGAAGTATTAACAATTCTCTAGGTTGTTATTTGATGTCGTGCTTCATCACTAAGTATTGCTCGAAAAACTCTATTTTTCATTTCAGCCCAATCCCCTCGATTCATTTTGCGTTCGAAGGAAGATGTCAACAATGATTTTGCCTGCGGATGACTTTGTTCCAAATGTCTATTGCTCTATTTAGCGATTATACATTTTCGTTTCAAAGAATGCCAACACGTTTATTTGTCGACATAACCTTTTACGTTTTACCACTTCCGTGATCACAGTGCCGTTATTTGAGAGCCTGTTTAAATGATTTTAAAAAATCGTTTGGCAAAAGTTAGTAACGACTGGCTTGGAATGATCAATTACGCTTACGCAAATTTTCAACTTTTACAAGGTAAATTTTAATTTTGTAAATATTTTCACAGCTAAATTCACTTGACATAGGTACAGTTTTCTAGTTCTTACACTTTTTTTGTGTTTATCTGGTCGTAAAATTAAAAGTGCTGAGTTTTTCACTAAAGCTCTAGGTCTAGACCAGTGGTTCTTAACCTTTCTTAAATATCTTACGCTTTTATCAAACAAAACTCCCATATTTACCCCAAATACACCCAGTGGTGATCATTTATTGAAAATACGAAATTGACAAACTCTTACACTTTAGAACATAGGTTCCCAAACTTTTTTGAAGTAGGCACCCTTTTCAAAAAGATAAAATGGCGTTCGCACCCACTCGTTTCAAAAAAGCGTAGAAATCACAAAAACAGTCCGATTTTACCGAATTTTCATTCTTAAATTACTACGCGTATATATAGGCCTACTGACAATACAACAGAAAACACTAAGTTGTACTGTTAAACTTTCATTCCTTACTGCTCATTACAAGCAAACCTAGTGACTTTTGTTGCTGCTTCTCTGAAACTATCCGCTCATACCCTGGCACACAATTACTCAGAGCCACGTGCGAATTGTGCGAGTGGTTCAAACAGTTCCGATACTTGTTTTGTGAATGAAGTAAAGAGGAAAATCCAGATTCGCCCAAATATGTTGTTGCAAAAGGCACTAAAATAGGCAGGGCTTTTGCACTCAGTTTCTGGTAACTTTCCATGGTTGCATCAAACAACAATCTCGCCATAACTGCGCAGCAAACTTTTCAACGTGATAATGCGCTCGCTTACAATCGCATCACCGGCCATCTTCTATGTGGCAAACAGCGTGAAACAGACGTAGCAATGCACACATTTGGCAATTTAAGTTGGTAATTTAGTGACGTTAGCTGGAATAACTAGCCTGGACAATGTTCTTTTGAGTAATCGCGCTTGCAAGCTTCCGTAAATCTCAGCTATTTTGAAAAAGTACATCCAAGAACATACAAAGTCTCACCCTCAAACAATCGCATTTCGGGCCCCAGAAATCTTGTTTCGGACCCCCGGTCCCGGTTGGGAAACCCTGGTTTAGAATGATTTGTAAAAATTTGCATTGGCTGCAATTTATTGTTCAGTAAACTTCCCACTTGAAAAATGAAATTTAACCCCAGAGCTAAATTTTCCCCAGGTTAAGAACCACTGGTCTCGATAAAAGCTTGAAAGTCAAAAATTTTAGTGTCATTAACTCAAAAGCGGTTGAAAACAATTAGGCTAGCAGCCAATTTCAGTGCCATCAGCAAAAGTTTTTGTAAAGTGAATCTTTACTCATGACCCTGTGGTACACGAAAAACATAAGTGCTGAAAATCCTAATGATAAAAACAACGGTCAAAGCAAACGAATTGAAGACATAACGTAGCCTTTTTCGATTTCTTTCATCCCTGCCATCGATTGTTGCATTCCCGTTCACCCTTTTGTGAATCTATGGCCCATGTGACAATAATCATAGAACATCGAATGTTCACTGTTAGACCACAGTATTTGCTCTACTTTATCCGCGGCATGCTTTCCACCATGCAGCAAACTGGCTGCGATCTTCAAATATGGTTTGATTACAGACTCATCTTCGCAAAACGTTTTTTCTTTCGTTTCATCAGCACATGCGCTATTTGTAAAGAGGAAAGGCGAAGAGGCTTTTTACTAGAAAAGTCGTTTACGACTGATGGAGGGAATTTTGCTGTTTGCACAAATATTCGTGTTGTTTCTTTAAAAAATTGTGAGAAATTGTTCCTGATGAATGCCGTGTTTGTTTTGTAAATTTCTCTACAGCAGAGTTGAGGAACCTGCTGCCGCAAAATCAATTAATTTTATCAAATTTGATGTGGCCCGCATCAAAATTTTCGGTTACCCAGTTAGAGTACAACATCGCGTCAAAATGAAGCTCCATGATAAGCAGTTACTTAGATAGTACGTTAATAGAGAACACTTTTTCTCATTGTTAGATAATGGTGGAATTTTATGAAAAAATTAATTGATTTTGCGGCCCGCCAGCGATAATGCACAGTTGATGCGGCCAGTGATAGTAAATAAGTTCCTCACCCCTGCTCTACAGTTTTGAATATTTAAAATAGTAAAACATGCATTGAGCAGACTGTTCATGGCCCGATTCTTCACTTCTGGGAAGAAAAACCCATAGGCTAATTGATATAATCATTATCGCACGCTTCATCTTTTGTTTTTGAAGAGAAATTATTTTTCCTTGATCTACATGAATTCGACTAATGTTGAAACGTTTCCGATCGCTGGCGGAGGCCAAGATCTCTGGTTGACCGATATAGACGCTATGCTCATGCTCAGGGTACTTCTTGGTGTGCGAGTGCGCCTACAGGTATTTGGGTAACAGACCACAATGACTTAGACTTAGAAACCAACGTGGAGAGAGCAGATTCTAGCTGCGTGAAAGATGGTATACCGACACAAGCGTTTTGAAAATCAAATATTTACAATTAAACAGAGGTCTTCATTATATTTCTACTTTTGTTAGCTTTTAGACAAAAACGATTTTGTCCAAGGTATAAGTTAATTGCAAAGTCATCCAGAAAAGTGATGGATTTTGCTCTGTTCTATAGAAAGGCTTTTACCAGCTTTCAACTCGGAAGAAAACTGTGTCGCATTTACGCTTACATCAATTAATGGAAAATGCACTAAAAAACACTATTTTAACAGTGAGAGAACTAGTGCATTTTTCACGCGAGATAAGATAGGTGACGTGCTGACACTTCGACAATCAGTCCAAGGTTATTTAGATAGCCTTTTATTATTTAAATGCCAGAAAGTTAAAAACACCACTTCAGACGCTTTTTTAACAAAAATGAATACAATCCGGTGAGAACGGCGGTTACGCGTTTAGATAAAACAATGGCAGGTGTATACCTACAACTCTGGTTCCGACAGTGAATCTGACAGCAGCCACACGATTGCCAATCATTGGCAAGACGAAGAGGGCTAATTAACAAAGAGCAAACCAGTTTGTGCAACAATCGAAATTTGTGTCACTTCCTGCACCATTGTAAAATGTGGGGGTACAACGTGATGTGAAACCAATTTGTCATTCGGGCCTGTGCTGCTGTAAAGCTTTATGAATATAGATTTGCAGACCTCTTTTTGAAAAGTGTTTTGAAAGCTAAACTGATCCCACTTCGTTTTATCGAAAAGTTGGCAACCAAAGTACTCAAAGAAAATTGTTGATTGAGGCAAGATGCTGGTTAAATCCAACATGTTGCCCGGGCAAGAAAAAAATTTGCCTGAACCAGTTTTGTCATCACCAACACCGCTAACAAATGTGCTTTGTTGCTGATGAAAACCTGCTTGTTGGCTCCAAAGCGAGGCTGAAAGCAGGACCATGACAGTTTCTTAGCAAGCCAAAGCGCATTGCACACGACCGTCACAAGATTTGTTCCATTGTACCTCATCCATGGGGCGAAACACAGCCTGAGTCTCCCATGCATGGGGCACAATAGTTACGGATGTGGAGCACAATGGACCAGTCCATTATTATATAGGCTACTGTACTTTCATTTTAGAGTGCTAACATGTGATGCAATGCAACTTTAACATTTTTTGACCTCATCCTACCCATCAGGCGGACTTGCATCGATGGTGGGGGTTTCTAGGGGCTTAGTTAGTCCCACAATATATTTTTGCCGTTAGATAACTACCCCACTAGAAATTTTTGCCCCTTCCCTTCTCTGTCTACCACGCGCAAAGGAGACTTGTAAGGGGGTTGCATGGACTCACAAACCCCTTTGCTTTACGTAGTCACCCAAAGGGAGTTGCGTGGACTCACAACTCTCCCACGTTGCTTTCATTTTCACCTTTTTCCTGAGTCTTATACTTCAGATGAAGTTCTTTTGTCGAAACTTAGTGAAGTTTCTTTTGTCGAAATGTTTCTTTTGTCGAAGTTTCTTTTGTCGAAACCACAGCATAATAGATGTGAGAGGCACCGATATTCCCACTCGCAGACAACAGAGAACAGAGGTGGCCACGGATCCGAAGTCGAGTCCCGCAGTATTCTGCGCATTTCTTTTGGACCCGGAGCCGGAGTCGCTTTTCGTTTTCGGCAATAGCAAGAGTCTGCTTTGGTCTTTATAAATGTCAATTCTTACGTAAATGCATTGCTGATTTTCTGTTGCATCGATGGCAACCGGAATCTGAACAGGAGTCGGATTATCAAATTTGCAACATTTGAGGACCCTGATCAGGATTCACAAATTTTGGTACAGGAGCAGAGTCGGAGTCTGAAAATGTTACTTCGGCCACCTCAGGTAGACAAGTCTAATGCAAGATTTGTAGGTCCGCATCTTCCTAAAATACTAAATTTCTAGTAAACCGAACGACAAGATGTTACACAAACAAATGTGATGTGGTGATGACAAAACTGCTTCAAGCAATTTTTTTTCTTGCTCGGGCAACATGTTGAATTTAAGCAGCACCTGAGGTTACCTCAGTGAACAATTTTCGTTGAGTACTATGGTTTCCAATTTCTAGACAAAGCGAAGAGTGATCAGTTTTGATTTCAAAACACTTTTTACAAATAGGACTGTAAATCTGTATTTACAAAGTTTGACAGAAGCATCGACCCGAAGTCAGAATTTTCACCCCAGGTTGCACCCTCACGTTTTATAATAAAATTGCAGCCATGATGTGATACCGGAGGTGACACGAATTTCGGTTGTTGCACAAACTGGTTTGTTTTTGTTAGTAAGTCCTCTTCATCTTGCCCATTGACAATTCTATGGCTGCTGTCAGACTCACTGTCGGACCCAACATGTGTACTATCGTCGTCAAGGCGCCATAATTTCGTCCCTATGTCCGTGGTTGCCCGCAAACGTGGTAAAACTAGCTGGCTTGGCCAGGACATTGCTTACTTCAGATTTGACTTGTTTTTTGTTTAGCTTGGCTTTTACTAGGGCCTTGTTTGCAATGATGAAACTGGTTTCGACCGGTATTTTCTAGCACAGGTAATGTGTTTTACTTGATCGTCACCAGGGCTTGACGTTCCCATAGGTGCGCACCATTATATGAACTCGTGATCTATTGATTTTTTTAAGGAAAATGTTAGATACCGAATCGGGTCCCTAAAACACCTTAAAAAAACCTGTTGTATTCTGTGAATGTTTTGTGATTTATGCGATAATTTTGCAATGTATTTGTTTTTGGTTCGCTACTAGAAGTCGAAACCAGTGTCAGAAACGAAAATATTCAAAGTAAATATCCCATACTCTTTCGCAATTCATGCTCAATCTTACCAGATGCATTTCGCGCAATTAATAGTGATTCACAATTTTAACTACTCGTTTGCACCTTTATCAGCACAACTAAAGATGGAACCAAATATTATCCTGTTTTTTACTGGCGTACTATTTACCAACAATTTTTTACATTCGTGTTGGTTGTATTTTTCTCTCTGTTTAGAAAAATCCATAAATAGATGCAATTATTCTTCAGTCTCACTTGCTAAAGTTAACCCCACAAACAACTTATTAATTACGTTGGTCCTAATTGCATGCATATGCCCTTGTTTTATTTAAATGTGTGATCGCTATTCTTACCGCATTATGCTCATTATCAGGTAAAAAAGCGTCTAAAAGTGCTGTTTTTATGTTTTGGGTTTTAAATCATAAAACGCTTTCTGAATAGCCTTGGGCTGGTTGTGTAAATGTCAACACGTCACCTTTATTATCTAGCATAAAAAAATAGACAAGTTCTCTCACAGCACAACAGCGGGTTTTCTGTGCGTTTTCTGTTAATTGATTTAAGCGTTTGTTGGAAGACAGCAGCTTTCTTTCGAACTACAACCTAGGTAAGACGCCTTTTTATACAACAGAGCAAAATCATTAGTTTTTCTGGATAATTTTGCTGTTAAATTATATCTTAAAAACAGTTTCTGTCTAAAAGCTCGCAAACGTAGGAATGCATTACATCCTTCTGATCAATTGTGACTAACTGATTTTCAAAACGCATATATCTGTTGTCTTTTACGCAACTATAATCTGTTTTTTTTCCAAGTTGGTTTCTCAAGCACTCAACCATACAAGTCATTGTGGTCTGTTATCTCAAATACGTGTAGGTTCACTCGCATACCAAGTAGTGCCCTGAACACGAGCATGCGTCAATTTTGATGAAAAACAGATCTGGGTCTCGGCCAGTACTTGGAAGCATTTTATATTAATAGAATTCCTGTTGATCAAGAGAAAGTGCACCTATTTCGTCGTTAACCATAGCTCCGCATAATTGCACATTTTTAAATCCGTTTGAGAAATACTGGACTTCACTACTGACAATTCACTGCCTACAACAATGGTTGACTGCTATTTTTGGCTTCTTTTTTTGTGAGCTTTTGTGGATTAAAACGCTGTGCTTCATTCAGTGATGTTCTGATGCCGAACACTCGTTTTTCGAAACACACAGTGTCATTTCGTTTAATGTTTGGTATTGCGTTGTTGTTTCCCAAATCCAACACACGTTTCCGATGTTTTCTAATTTTTCCTTTTTATGGTCACTGTACGAGTGTGCGTGCTCGCTGGAACTGACAATAATTAGGTGAGGTAAAGCAGAGTGGAGTTCATGTTGTATCAGACAGAGCAATGCAATTTCTTTCACCTTGAAATTCAATAGATCTGCTTCTTTCACAAATGCTACAAACGTCTGTGCCACAAGCTGCACCTTTACACCAAAAGATGTTGAAGTCATACAACTAGAAAGCAGTGAAAAACGTATCAAGTAGAGATGTATCGATATCTCTGTAGGGAGTTCACAAAGATGGCCATTTGTTCGACGCCGGATTCATGAGTACAGAGAAGATGCTGTCAAAACTTCACAATGTTTTTCTAACAAAGGTTTCTGTCATGCAAAAACAAAACTGCAAAATAAATGTAACTAAATTTCAAAAAATATTAGAGTAGTGTTACCTCCGTACTATTTCAGAACAACGAGGCGACACAAATTGAAAACAATAAGTAGCTGCCGTAGATAAATTGCAGGATTTTGTTGTCCTGTCTATTACGTGCAACGTCCTATTTGACAACGATGCATTTTGTCGGGGGAAAGAATTTTTTTTCAATGTTTATGGAGTAACAATATATAAGTCTGGTGATTAGTAAATGTGTTTCCGACTTTCTCTGTAAATATCGGTTCTTGATCGGATTAGATTGACATTTAGAAGCAATTGATAGCCAGATTGTCATTGTTAATCACTGTATGTGATGTTGGTATGGTCATTCTTAATTTTTTGTAGTTTTATTCAGTTGCTTATTAGGCCTTTTGGTTGGAATTACATGTAACGGCATAATTTGGCTTTGTAATTGTTGCCAAATAATTTTTGCTAAAATAAATATTTTTTACATTTTACGTCTATCAAAGCTTCTTTAATCTTCTATTGTGTTGTACATTACATGAAACCGGTTACAGAGAAAGCTACGTCTCACCCGTCCACCTCTTTTCAGTGTTGCTGTTGAAATGTTTATTGTTGTTTTGGCTCTATAGTCTTGTTGTAGAAATTATTTTTGGAGTCTTCTTTCTTAATCCGTAATAAACTGATTACAGCTTGTAGTTAAATTTAGCCCGTTGGTTACGAACACAATAAGACTCGTTTATCATTTGGCACGCTTGAGTTAAAAGCTGCAAGCTCCTACAAAATGGCTGCGGCGTAGATAAGTCACTATTTGGCCTCACTCCTAACAAACTTAGATTATCGCTTGAACAAACCGCTTCTACACTTCTTTAAATAATCACTTCATGAAGGAAGCATTATTTGTTCCATTACAAACTGTAGGCAACTTGAGGAAAGCCTCTTCTTAGCTAATAAGATGTCGTTTTGTATTTTACATTGCAATTTATGTCTTTGGACCTTAATGCTCCTACGTGGACGCCTTGCTTTTAAACGCAGCTTTAAACGGTTATTGGGTTGACTGAGAACACCAAGGTCAAACGCACGCAGATAGCTACCTTAAAGCAATCCAAAGTTCTCTGTACGTAAAAAATTTGGAGATGAAATTTCTTTGCAAAAAATTAAAAAAAAATTATTTCTATAAAATTGAAATATACCTAGTAAAAGTTGTAAATTTACGTAAGATTGACTGATGATTCCAAGCAAGCCGCTGCTAACGTTTTTCGACGGACTTTTAAAAGAATTTAAAAAATCTCTCAAACAACGACAATGATCACGGCAATGGTCAGTGTAAAAGATCACATTTAATAAAGAAACGTATTTGGCATTCTTTAAAACAAAAATGTATGATCGCAGAACAGTGCAATAGATGTTTGAAGCAATGTTAGCTGTAAGCAAAGTCACTATCGGCACAATCCTTCGTACGCGAAACGAATTGATGATCTTCCGCTGAAATGAATAAAAAATGCGTTTTGAGCAGCACTTAGTCTTGAAGCACAAAATAAATAAACAACCGAGGAATTGATCATTCTGGCCAGTGCGTGTGTCTTAAAAAACAAGGATGCAATGGAGTTGAGCAAGGCGAAGCCAGAAGAAAGCAAGGCATATGGCTAACTTTCTTTACCGCTTCCACTTTGCGTTTGACAGACGTATGACAGTTTTCTTGACATGCTCAAGCAAAGACTTACTTTTCAGTAAAGCGTGGCGTGAGATGCCAGTGAAACAACTTAATAAAAAATATTGGATTTCATAGTCCATAGGTATTTAGCAGTTAATTATTTATGAAATTGTTCCCAATTTTGTTCAGCGCCTGTGGTTTTGCATCGGAAGACAAACTACACAGACGTCAGGAGCATGGCAGAAGCTTTTGTGATGTTGCAATATGATTTAGAAATAGATGAGTGTATACACACAGTATATTTCAAAAAACGGTTTTATTGAATGACTTGGGCTGTGTGCGATCTTGTCGTATATGCTCTTAAGGAAAACTTAGGCATTTTTCTTTCTTTATTTGATATGAATGATAGATGAAAGTAGATCATGGTCTATAGATAGGATTTCTTTTGCAACCAAGAATCACATACAATGATCGATTGGTATATGTGTAAAACACATTTCGGTTAGGCGTATTCAGCTTTGCAAAGTACATGAAAGTTTGAATTAAAAAAAGTCCACAAACAGTACAGCATAGCTAAACAACTAAAAATGAGTAATTGGCAAGATTGCACAGACATAGATCGGATTATTTTCGAAAAAGCGTACGTTGCTTATTTTGATGAGAAGAAATTCACATTTTAACACCAAATATTAAAAAACACGCTTGACACGTAAAGTTTGAAATTGTTATCTATGATTTAAAAATATGGGAGTGATGATTACGACGAACGAGAAAAGTTTGGAATTATTGGCATAAACGTTCTTTACCAATTGCTGCTTTTTCATAAATGTGCTTTTCCCATAAATACGTGGAATTGTACTCACTTTTTTTGGATCTGCTTTCCAACGGCGTAACACATCATGCAGAAGTTGCTGTGAGATTTGCCGGAAGTGTCGCAAGCTGGTTTATATATTCGAAAGCACATGCCTCTCAGTTCCCTGCATGAGCACGTTTTCTGAAAAACAAGATTAAGAGTAGAAGGCCAGCAGATCAATGTTGGGTCAAAGTACCGAGGTGATGAATGAATAAGGGAACCAGGAAGCAATCACGCGTGGCTTCCGGAACTCTGCTGAAAAGAATAATTTCCCAGCCGAAAACGGCCGATGCAGCTGGCACGTAAGCGCCCCCAAAACTAACCAATCTCAAACCTCAGTTTTCCATTGCATCTTTGGACCTTATAAGCCTATATAGGTAGTAGGTACAGTACTTGATGAAGCTCAACTAAAGATAAAGGAAAGGTTGCAGTTCAACCGTCTGGCACCATATGTTTCGTGCGGGTATTAAGGCCAGCCGATGCTTATCTTGCTTAAAATCGTGCTCAGGAAATCTTAAAACGCTATACGAGTCAGGAAACTATGGGTGTAATGCAACCCATAATTTGATTACGTTTTCCTGGGACATGTGACATCCGTCATTTCCGGACCAAACTATTTTTGACTTCCGGACGACAATTTTTAATCACTGTCACAACAAAACCGTCTCTGCGCAGCGAAACATACACATAGCGTACAAATTGTAAACACTGTACCCCCTAAAAGGTTTTTTTTAGAGGGGAATATTTGTTTGTACTAGAAAACGTCATGAGCGTTATAGATCCGTTTTTTCGTCATATCAAATCATGGTGTAGCAAGACTCTTAACATACAGGGTTTCTGATGTTCAATTTGGCCAGAAACGTTTTACACTTCAAATCACATTGAAATGTTGAGGTAGTAGGGTGCACAAAATTTGCTACACATCAGGTAACCCTAGGTGGTATATTATTCCATTTGTAGGCTTTCAGGGACAATTTTGCACAATAACTCTAGTACCATTCCATTTGTCCCTGAAAATCAGGAAAAGTCATGGAAACACAATATTTTTCTAAGTATATATGAAATCAACAAAACGACAAGTCACTGTGGGTGGGGACCACCCAGGACTCTTTTAAGGAATGTGCTTTCGCTTTCGTTTTAAACTGCTGCTGGATATGACCTTAGACACTACTGCGTGTACCCATGACACAATTGCGTGTACTTGTGACACGGTTGCCAAATGCAAGATTGTCTAAACTCTAAACTTACTGTATATTATATGGCGACCACCAAGATAAAGAGCTCAGCAGTCAGTCATTAATCACGTAATTATATGATGGCCATGAGCTCAAAACTTTTGCCTCCACCGTTGTCGGAAGTCATAATAGATCGTCTAATCTTTGTCTACCAACATTGGTGAACAAGTTTGTTGCGGGGAACAGAAGGCTATTTGCTAGAGCATGTTCCTTGCCTTTGACCGCCTTCTTTGTGTGCAATCGAAAGGAAGTGTTTGACTAGCTTTCACCGAAGCAAAATAACTGTGGTCACCGATGATTATTACCACCTATTTTTCACTGACTATGGTTTTTCTGCATGATATGTAAAATAACAAAGTCACCCATGTTTGAGACAGTGCAGGAAATCACACGGTAAATGTTCTCAGTGACTGCTGACTGTGACAAGGCACACTAACTGCCTCAGGGCAACACCAAATGAAGTTTCACAACATTCACAAACTGTGAAGATGTTTCTGTGCATGTAAATTCAAACATTTTTCGAAGAAAAGCAGATTTTTCCTGGCTATTAGCCACAAACAAGTTGAACGTAACATTAGCTAAAATAAATATTTGAAACTAATTTCAACTTTTGTTTAGCAAGTTTTGTTTACAAGGCAATTTTGTTTCCAAGTTTTTGGTTTAGAAAGGGGTGTCCTAAAACGTTTTTCAAAGAGGACCAAACGTGATCATATGTAGGATTCCACGGGTCAACATTTTCTTCCAACATTTTTTAAGATTAACACAGTCTGGGAATTTTTTTTCAGCTTTAAAGGAGAGACTCGTTTGAAAAATCATGTCGATTGTTCTTGCGGGGAAAATTTGGCCAAAGGTGCTAATTTTGGGCACCACTGGTTTAAACAGATGTCTTGGAAATGCTTTTCGCCAGAAGTCTTCAGCTTGTTCATTTCGCTACTGTTATGAACTCAAATTAAAAATGAACTTTCACCTTTGGGCCGATATCCACTCCAGCAACACAGTTGAATCTCTCTGTAAACACATAAGCCAAGTTAAGACAACGGGATAAACTTGTTGTTTCTGAAAATTGGATTAAAAACATGTTGTTGCTTTTCAAAATTTTGTAGAAGCGTAAGTGGTGCGCTACTAATTTTCTATTCATGTTCTTAAGGTGGCTTTCGTGATTTGACACTGAAGTTATTAGAGTTAAAACATCCAAATATCTGAAAGGACAAGCAAGAAAATTTGTCAGTCCTGAATGCTGCAGTCCGAAATCTGTTTGAATAAACGACACTAAATCCACATTTGAAACGCTTGACCTATCCTGTGGAATGCTTTCTCAGTAGAAGTGCGCGCACTGCACAATGCATCAAATTTTTATTACAATGAGAGTTGGATAAGCTTTTTTTCGTTCCAAAAATTTTTCTAACTTCATTGTGCTTTAAAAAATATGTTTACAAGTTGCTTCACCTAAGTTTTGAAACGTGCGTTGTTCTACGTCAGCTTATGGCTGCATATCATGTGTCTACAGTCATTAATATTATAATTGTGTTGCGATTGATTTTACATTATTATTTTTGGCAGAGTAGTCCTCAAAGTGAAGACCTTGTCAGTGAATGGTGGCATGAGGTCAGCAAAGGGTCAAAGAAAGACTTCAGTGTGTAATTGCTTATTCAATCGCAACTAGAATTCCGTTTCGCACCTTTAAACAATAAGATCACAAGCCTCTTAACTACAAACACTAAAATTCGTTTCGGTGTTTAAAGATGCGGTTTCTAAAAACTTAGCTCTTCATTACTATGGGATTTCAAACGCATCACACAAGCCACACGTTTTGCTCACCTTTTTCTGAAGAAGCAAATGCGATTACAGTTGCAAACAACACAATGTATAGTATCTCCATTCTAATAAAACAATTACAAATGCTTCTTGTTGATGATCCTGGATCAAGAGTGGAAACGTCAGTAATATAAACAATAAATATAAATTAGTGCAAAACTACTTTCAAGCTCTTGAAAGTCTTTAAATAACGTCATTTTTTGCTAAAAGTAGTCCATAATAATCCAATCTCGATAACTGATGTTATCAGAATGGGTTGCTAGTTAAACTATTATGTTGATTGCACCTCATTTTATCATGAGTTATGCATCAAGTCAAAAGAATTACCCGTACGATCAAGGTTACCAGAGAAACGTTTTCGAGTTCATGCAAATGTCACTTTCAGCGCCTTTAGGGGAGAAATTTTACTTAAACATATGATTATAAAAATGTGTCCTAATCTTCACGTAAACAACTCTACATGCTACATTTCAACGAGCGAGCACTGGCATAAATCATGTAGAAAACATCTTTTTTTTCAGTTGTACTTTACTCGGTTTGTATTCCCTCTGGTGTGCCACGAGTGGTCAGCGGTGCCCATTCCTGCCTAAAACCCCCTTGGATCACCACGGTTCTTGTCGTAGCAAGTGTGAGTGGTGCATATGTGGCAGATCAGTGACAGCATCTGTATGAACCTTTTTGCTCCAACCGCCCACTAACGCCGAGCACGAATTTGGACAAGTTGCAAGTACCGCATTTCAAGTCTTCAGTATGGCCAAAGCGGGAATTCAACCACGCCTGGCAATTTCAGTGGTGCGTGCTCAACCCACTCTGCCTTTTAGCCGGCGAACAAGTATATAAAAAAGCATAAACAAAGTTTTGAAAGTTTTGCCTGTCATCATCAGTTTTTTGCAACAAACGAATTCAATAACATTTACCGAAAACATGCAGATGCACTACGTTTTTCATTGAACTCGGGTAATTATAATCCACTGATTTATCTGTATTTTATGCCTACAAGCTACAACATTTTAAGTAATAGCACTAAAGCCCAACAAAGACGTTTTACTCAAAAATTCAAATACAATGTCGCCCGCATATGCCGGATTACAACCTTACGAAGAGCACTAAACAACTTTTGGATCTACTTGAGCTCATCTAAACCTTAAAAGTTAGATGATTTACTTTGAATCAAACAACTCCTCCATCACTTGTAAATTATGTCTAGCACCTTTCTTTCAGATGGTTCTGCTGCAATCAGTTAGACACGTTTTGTTAATTGCATGGACCCAGTGTTTTTTGACGTATTTTGGGGGCCGAAAAGGTGGTCTCTCATATTTTCCAACGGTCTCTCAAAATACAGCAGAACCTCACTTTACGACCAGCATCAAATATACTAAAATCTCGCCTTACGACCATCTCGGTATTTAGTTAAAATAGTTGCGTTCTGTCAACATTCCTTACCGGTCACCAAGGTCAAACTTTAAGAAAACCCTGGATGGACCTGCAGCGATAGCAGTGTGTTGACTCGGCTCCGACATATTTCATCGCGATACTGAAAAGGCTTCAGGCGTTCAACTTCGTGAGAGAAAAAAACACTAAAACGTCACTCGCCGCTGCCCACGTTCATGTCATGACACGAAAATGTCGGAAGCAGTATTTGGAACTTGGTAAATGTATTTCAATGGTAAGAAAATAATCGCAGCAGCACACACGCACATGATCACGTGCTTGCGATGACAAAGAGGGGAATGACATTGAAGTAATCCTTTTACAAAAAACGACTAGTTTCTCACTAATGGCGGGTGGTTCGATGCCGTGACCAGGGACACGCTCCACAAAGCGATTAAACTGACGTTCGCTTGCGATCCAACTAATGCAAGTGAAGGTAGCATATTGACTTTTGTGAAAAAGTAATGAACAACGATACTCACCCAAAGTTAGTTATCAAAAGCAATAGCACGTGGTAATTCGCGACGCGTTGAACATTTGTATTGCTGCCATAGATACGAAAAAAACTCTTGAGCAATGGATATGCATTATTTGTGCTTGTTTTCTCCGTTCAAACGAAAGCTGGTCTTATATAGCAGTCTAACTGGCTGGTGAGCAGTCATAGCGACAATATAGAAATGCGTGAGAATGCAATTCCACTTTCGACTCGCCTGTCCGCGCTTGGTCATAGCAGTAGTTTTACTGCGATCTTGACAGAGGTCCTTTCTGACATATTCTGACCTGCGTACAAAATAGGACAGGCTCCATTGCACAGCCCTGCTTAGGCCTAACGCACCAACATGTTTTCCAACACATAGAGGAACACTTGTGTCCAATGAACGCAACTGTTCAAAAGTAACCATTTTGTTAAAGATTTGTGAAAACATTTAAGCTTAGTGAATGTGATGTCAGTCTACTCCTGTAATTTTTCGCTATCCTGAAGATTTTTTAAACCAACAATGTCTTAAAATGTGGCCTGTTGTCACTAATGATATCACTCTCAAAAGGGGGCAGCATCACTGAACGAACTAAGGCCGACATAACAGCTAAGTGTGTTCGTGTAATCCATGTAACACGGTATGCGCGATTTTAGCATTTTTGTCTTAATATTGTAAATCGTAGGTGTTCTTAACCATAAAACATTAAATACTGAAAAACAAACCGTAGCACCCTAAACTTTGCTGCTATAAAAGATGATGATGAGGATTAGACAAATATATACGTTTTGCTATGCAAACGTATGACATCTAGGTCTCGGTGAACGCTCACAACTTGCCTCCCGTCAAAGCATGTGTTGTAAAATCTTCCAAGATAATGGTCGTGTGAAAATCGCAACACACCTTTGATTTTGAACCCAGCCCTGATTAGCGTGTTAACGCAGTGGTTACATAACCTTGCAGCTTAAAGTGCGGTTTCCATTTTCGTTCATCCATTACGAAACTTGCTTCAAGATTTCTGGGTGTTGTAAAAAAGTTTACCGTAAAATATGATTGTGTACAGTAACGTAGCAAAAATACCTTGATTTTTACTGTCACTTGTAACGGATTTAGACACAGTATTGTATTTAAGCAACAACTATGCCTGCTACCTAGACGGCAGACCTGTTAATAAAAACATTGTGAACTGTGTTAAAACCAAGCAGAAAAGCGCAAGATTCAAAATTTTTTCTCCCGAAACATTTAGATACAAAGATCAGAAATGCAATTTCTTTCTTTGAGCCCGAGGGGTTTAAATTTCAAAATCCTACTTTTGTTGAAACCCAAATGACATTGTTAGTGGGGATAGATTTGTCTAGAATTTAGTAGATTCGCCATTGTTTGCTTTTTATGCGGTTTCAAATGCTTTAGTATCGTATTCGACCCCTTGGTAAATGACAGGATAGAAAAATGCCGGTAAACCTAGTGTTAAAACATTATAACCGTCCTAGTCATGCAATGCTGCTTCGCTAATTATGGTAATTCTTCCCTTTGCCAGCAAAATCAGGATGTTGACGACAAACACGCTCACATCGAGTTAAGCCTTTCCACCAAAATGATTTCAACATGCCGCCAAAAATGAACTGAGTTAAAATAAACGTTTAGAATTTAGATGCAGGTAACTAGAGCGTTTGTCTTCCAATTGTGAAACAAGCTTTTTGGATTTCGTGAGTGTCACTACGTTTGGGTGCTTCGAAATTAGTTTCAGCCAAGTGGATTATGGTTCATGCCCGGGAAGAGCCAATTTTTTGTTCACCTGTAACAGCCTTTTGCAGCAAAGAGTCTCCGTAATACGGAACTGGCAAACGCTGTCCTTCGCCCAGAAGCTGGTTGTAGTAGTCCGTCTGCGTAATATGCGTTACCATCCTGCTGACTTTGCTTATACGTAGTAAACTATTGAGCAGTGTTACACGACCTTCAGTTAAATAGCAAATAACCTACGCCTGCAATTGAGGTAAAAGTCTGGATAACAGTCTGTGCACATTGATACGTAATATTTCACATGTTGTTTTAGGAGTGGTGCTCTCCAAGGAACACCTTCGATTTAAGCCCTTCTACGACAACCGCGACGTCATAGTTTTACAGGAAGCTGTTCGTGTGGTCGGTTCACGATAATGCAGTGACACGCCTGCTTATTCACGTCACGCTGTTATTTATCAGGTATCGCGCTGCTTTGCGAGTCACGTTTCTAAGTTGTGATCGTGGTGTTGCAACGATTGATTGTTGTAGAGGTCAGTTATTGTCTCAGTTTGCTCAGCAGCAAAGCTTGAAAAGCACATCCAGGATCCAGATGCTCCAAAATGGACAAGAGTGCAGTGTAACCATTGCCCATCCTGACCTTTAGAAGGGGGGAATGAACGAAAACGAACTGTGACACTGATCATCAAAGTGTATTTGCGCTTTCTTACATGCTTTTGCAAAGTTAATTTTCTGAACGTTTTTGATGCAACATCTGTATATTCACATTACAAACTGTTTTGAAATCTGTTTCGCTTTACTTAAATGACGTAAAAAGCTGACCTTTCTATTGAATTTTCAGCAGTAAAGATTTGGTACTAAGAGATCTACGCTACATAATTCAAAGTTTGCTATTTGAAGTAATTGCTCATGAGTATGCAGAACCCTTGTAGCACTGTTCCAAATTCAGCAAGTCCTTCCAGCAGCCACTCCACAGTATCAGCGAAGTCTCTGGTAAATGGTTAGATATATTGGTCGTAATGGTAAATCTATCCACTTACCAGCGGAATTACAAAGCCTGAAGCTGTCGCCTCAGGTCTCTTGTGACGTATACGGATTTATCGTCATATCGCTTGACGTGAAGCACGTTTCTGTGAATAAAAGTCCCTGGTTCAGGGATTCCTCGAGACTGCCTTCATCAACAAAAACAATAGTTTGAAACATCACGGCGATAGGGTATTTGAATTGGAGAACGGCATGATATGTAAAAAAATCCCACAGTTAAATTTTCCGCCAACTCATGCGCTTTCGCTTCACACTGCTGTTAAATCAATGAAGACATAAAACACGAGATATCAATGGATGCTATATCTAAAAGCACGACATCGCAATCACAAGCAATACAGTACCACAATGCGACAGCATGGAGCTGAAGATCAGGAAGCAAGCCTGCTATTACTGCGATCTTCTATCACATGCAATGTCACAAATAGTTGAATACGCATTTAGTTGGCAGCAGGGGCGAATATAGGCCAGGCGTTTGGGAGGGCAGTCAAGGTGGGGGCTCGAGTAAGGCTTCACTTGTATGAAATATCATATATTCTCTAACGGCGACTACTGTTGGATATCACACATGAGTGGTTACCTTTTCTGAGCGACTTTTTGTTGGCTATCACACATACGAGGCTGGTTTTTGTTGGTCAAACCGTGGATCTTTTTGGGAATCAACACAGTGTAAAGCGCTTCAAATAATAAATTTACATAACGGAGCGGAACCATACGGTTTTCAGTCAGTGTTGCTCTAGCGATTTGAATGCTTCATTATGGTCCAATGCTATTTGATTACTTTAGAATCAGATGCTTTAGTTCCGATAAGAATCTCATCCACTCACCTTCATGTTGCAAATCTATGGTTGGCGAAAAATCGAGTATTCAGAGCATTCGTAATCGCTGACTTTATGTTTGCTTAAGTTTTCAGATTACGTTCTTGAGGTCAACGTCTCTCGATTCCTTCGAAAATTATGCCAAGATGTGGAAGCTGAGTATGACTCTCTGTTATGTGGAAGCTCGTTTTTGCGGCCAACGCCACTCGTATGATGCAGTGCGTAGCGATAACATTAGGATTCTTCCACTAGACCATTTACATTACAGGCCTGCACAACATACGGCCCGCGAGATCTTTTCTTGCGGCCCGCGAGAACTCAGTTGCAGAAAATGTTGCAAAAGCCCGACTTCGGATAATTACTTGTCCT
>Ga0210059_1000635_pt1 | contig 46671 bp, 27 predicted proteins | sample Ectturendosymbi2_FD_188042 | JGI IMG/M metagenome (GOLD analysis project Ga0210059, IMG submission 188042) | Ecteinascidia turbinata endosymbiont from Florida, USA - Sample 2 (SPAdes) (version 2) | ecosystem: Host-associated > Tunicates > Ascidians > Unclassified | place: Key West, Florida...
ACATGAAATGGGGGAGCAAAGATTTCAAATGGGGGGTGGCGGGCATCACTGGCCACCGCTGGCGACGGTCCTGCACAAGCAACAGCTTTTTGTCAGCTGGTTTGCTGTTGCTGATTTCCTCGACACACTCGCATCACTCGTTTTCTTCGAGATTAGAAGAACAAATACTGCTTTTATTTATTTTTCCCCGCAGCATCCTTTTATTTATTTTTCACGGCAGAATCCTATTTTTCACGGCAGCATTTATTTTTCACGGCAGCAATAATTTCACGGCAGCATCCTCAGTGGTCACAGAAAGAACTGAAACATTTTTTTCTAAATTCTGCTGGGGTATTATTCATGCTTAAAAATGTTCGCGGTGTCATTAAATGATAATTCCGTACACAAAATGACAAATGATATTGCTGTCCTCAATCACAGTTACAATTTTAAAATTTTGCTTTCAAAGTTTTTTCGTGATTGCACTGCATTGGTATGGATATTGGAAAAATTCAAAGTTTAAATAAAAAATTAGTGGTGAACTCGTGCAATTATGCATACACAGCAACCGCAAGCTGTAGCTTAGCAACAGCTCCCCCGAAAAATACCCACCTTCGCCAACTCTTTGTTTTTGTGTCAAAGCAGTCCACTCTCACTGTCTGACCTCCGACTACCAATAACTCGTCGCCAATAACACCACAGCTCATTCCATACTCAGAAAACGGATAGAAAACTGAATGTCGCAAAAACAGAAAAAAAGCGTTTCAAACGTGATACTTTTCATCATTTGTGTTTGACTTAATACCGACTGATCTTATTTTTTTACTACTGCAAACTGATGCTGTAATTTTGAAACGTTTAAATGAAAGGAAGCACAGTTTTACCTAGATCTCCGTGATAAAAAACGCAAGATGCTCAGTTGAACAACGCGATAAAATATACAAAATATTTGCATCTAACAAAGACAAAAAAAACAATATCAACAAATGTTTGCACTGATGGCAAACGCAACGTACAATGAACATTTTTTGTAACGAATTCCAACTGACTACTTCTTACAAATGATGTAGCCAGTTTTGAACAAAGCATGATGCCAAAAGTTAGTCAGTATTCCTTAGATATTTAGAATTTCCCAAAAATATCGTTTTTGACCATAACATGCCAACTACTGACGCTAGATGCCCAGTTAAGGCCTCTGAAGATGGGGATTTTTGCCTATAGTCCATTTCAAAAGAAAAAACAAGTAGGTTAAATCGCCACTTGCAAACTTTGCTAAGGCCCCGATGACGTCATCGTGACCATCCCGTGACGTCACGTTGCCCCACGAAATTTTCAAAACCAAATTTTCTCAACTTATTTCACATCGAAACAAGAAGACTTTCCGATCTTTAGAGGGTTCGATTAGCGATTAGCTCTCTAACTCCATCGGTTGGGGAGTTATTGCCGAACATGTTCAAGCCACAATTATGGCTCGTGCAATCGTTAGCGAGTCTCCAAAGGACTTTAAGACTTCAGTTAGAGTTTGTCACAACAATATTGCTTGCTTGCTTTAATTGCAGCCATGCAGTTAAAATACGTAGTTTGACTTTTGAGTGCATTTCAAGCGTGCAGGTTTTGTGGTAGCCTGCGTTCAGAAAAAGACTACATGACAGTTGCAAGCAATACGTCAAGTGTCTTACTGGAAAGTAAAATAAACGAAACTCCTATCGGGATACATTTGAACAGTTGACATGCTTTCCATTATTGTTTCTCCTAAAATAAAATTGACTTCTCTCAGCTTAAAAATTTTTATTGCCTTCTCACATCAAACCCTCAACACACTCAGTGTATTTGCATTAAGAATATTTGGTGAAGATGTCCCTAAAGTTGCGGGAAGTACCGTGGTGGTCATAACGAATAAATAACTCTTGGTAGTAGGTACGGGCAGTGAAAAGACAAATATCAGCAAGAAAGTATCAGGAAAAAAATTTATGAATGAGTGGTTCACACGAAGAAACGAGTACCATGTAACAAGTGAGATGAAATTGCTAGAGGCACCGGCGAAATATAGTAAGATTGATTACGAAGAATCAAACTTGTTATGTACTACAGAGCGCGATGTAGAATTATTTGTAACTTTTAGAGAATCTACCATAAGAAAAACTTTTACACTGTTGCCGTATTTTGGACCATAGCACTGCTTGATATGTTAATTTTTTTTACCCAAACAAGAGCCAACTTTGGGAATGAAGTATTGCAATTACTCAACATAATTGTTCTATAGCATAACTGTTAAGTTACAGGAGTTTTGGCTTAGGAGAATTATTGGACGTCGTTAAGCTTTACGGAAGATGGGCCACATGAGGGTTTTTTAAGGAAAATGTTAGGTACCCGATATGGACCTGTAGGGACCCGATTTCTCTGATTCTAGGCACTCCATTTTCAATTCTAGGGACCCGAATCGGGTCCCTGAAACACCTTAAAAAACCCTTGGCCACATTATTATTTTTTCTCGAATATTAGGTTCAAAGACACTTTATCTGTTCCACTATTCTTCAATATAATCCATTGGAGGACAAGACGAATCTCTTCCCAGACTTAAGACTATAGCTTATAATGTACACTGACCTGGAGACACATATTCTGAAAAAATGCTCCACTGCCTTCTTTCAATGTTGAATTCTTGCACTTGGCTGGTGGTATGTATCGACTTTGATCCAAATTGGCCACAGATGACGTAAACACTTTGGCCCAATGACGCACACGCTGCATTGCCAACACCTGAGTACACCAGCTTTCAACAAGAGACGTTCAGACCTTGTCAAACGTAATTCATCGAAACCGGAACGGCTAGTCAGCAACTACGCGATAAAAATCACCTCTTGCAGTTCAGATGCTTTCGCACAAATGTGCGGTTTGTTTTGATTTTTGCAGATCAAGATACCTTGTTTTCATTTCACTTTTTTCTGTGTGGTGTGGGACATACTAGCATAGGGATCGGCAACCTCCAGCCTTTAGGCCGGATACGGCCTAGCTACTGTTCCAGTCCAATTTGATGCAAATAATGCATATTACCTTTAATTTCTTATGTGCAAGTACCGATAGCGTACATTTCAAGTTTGGTTATAACACTTTTTAAACATTTTTGTATGTCTTTTTTTTATTATTTTCTTTTTTTAAAGGTAAATCCGGGTTTTTTCTTCATGACATAGTGGCAACACTGTGGCTTTTAGTTTGGGAGTTGAAGAGGCACTTTCTAGTCTGGGAGAATTTATACTGATGTAGTCGCTAGTCGGTAATTTCACTACGTGTTGTTGACTATTTCCACAAAGTTTTTGCGAAGTGGCACCAGAAAAATATTTCGGCATCATAACATTTACTGACACTACACAGTTCTATCATAAAACAGAAAACGCTTTGTTCCCTTAACCCTGGAACCCTGCGTACCTTAGTTAGTGCTTCCAGTCAGCGTGTTTAAAATGCTGATCACTTTTGTCTTACTTCGTGGTCAGAGTACCGACAAGAAACTTTCACACAGTAACTTAATTATCATGCCTGAAGTGCAGAAGCAACGCACAGCTACCAGCAGTTTGCGAACGGTTGACCTCGAACGTCAGTCTTCAACCTAGAATGGACTGACGAGTTCTCCGTCCAACGTGGTAACAAAGCTGTGTGTTTATTGTGCAATGATACCAACAGCACTTCCAAGCCATCGAATCTCAAGGAGTTTTTGATGCCAAGTACGTGCACAGGTAGCCTACAGAGACTAAACCGCGGATCAGCGAAAGACGGAAGCTGATCTCTTGCTGTCACGGTTGGGTCAATAACATTGTTCCTTTTTAAGAAGCAAATCTCCAAAACTTTTGATTCTGCTGATCGTCGTACTAGTGCCTCACATGAAGCATCCTTGCTAATTGCCAGGAAAGTGCATCTCTGCAACTTCTAAATGAAATGAACTATTATATGTACAAGTATTCAGCCAAGCGTTAAGAGTAATCGACCAACAACGTTTGCGAATTGAACGTTATCCCCAGTGCCGGCGGTACCATGAGGCGAACTAGGCGGCTGCCTAGGGTGCTGGACCAAAGGGGGTGCCAAAAAAGACCAAAAAATGCAACTGTTTGGTTCAGAAAACGACGAACGTACACAAAGTAGAAGTGAATGTACATGATTAAAACTGAATGAAACACACGTTTACGCAGTTTATGAAAATACAGAGGTACTAAACCATTTCAGGTTTGCCACATAAAGTTTAATACAGTATTTTCCTTATTTATTTCAATTTCATATGTACTAGGCAAGCTATGTCGCAACTTGGTAAAAATTTTATTCACCTAATAAACTTTTCTAAAGTACAACAAACTTCCTATTTCTGTAATGTACAACGTAATGATATGTTGAGTAAGATCTTTGTATGGGAGGGTTGGACGTTTGAATGGATCTTTCCGAGGATCCTTACAAATCTATCAATGCCGTGTTGTCAGGGCCAGCAAGGCATGACCTGCAGGTCACTTTTTATCAAGTTCACTGCAAATTTTTAAGGTTACCATCACTGTTCTTTTCATTTCTTGATTTTTGCTGGCTGTCCCGCTTTTACCGGTGTAGGTTTATGTTGAAGTCTTAACGAAACCATGTTTCAGCCATCAAGTGTAGTCAGGTTAGTAAACCCTATCGAAACGCCAGCGTTATTGGCGTGATTAGCCTAGTTAACCAGTAAAAATGAAGTAATAGGACACACCACTTCAATTTATTTTTAAAGAAACAGATTCCAGCTGGTACGCACCAAATGGTAGCGTTCGCGCCATGGGTGTCGGAAGGATTTTTTCCAAGGGGAGCCAATAGTAGATTCTTCAATAGGTAGCCAAAAATATTTTTCCAGGGGTGTGCGAAAGCGATGAAGTTCTTTTTCTCCTCTCGAAACTAAGAAAACAACCTTTGTCGCAAAAACGGTAACAGGAAAATGTCAAACTTCAAAATCTAGGAGGGCCAAGCCCCCCTGCCCCCCTTCCGACGCCCATGGTTCTTGGAGGTTAGTAGTTTGTTGTGCATGTGGAACTTCGTCGATACAAAACCAGCTTGTTACAACTGGGCTGTGACAAAATTTTGAGGCCTGTTTTAGAAATTTTTGCTTTCATGAATTCTGCAACGCTTGTTACATGTATAGATATTTTCATGGACTTGGTGATTCATCTAAAAAATTAACTTGATGTAAAAAGTTGCCCTTATCTACGCCATATGCACAAGGGAAAGGGTATTTTCGGGGGGAGAGTTGCTGGAATCCGGTAATTTCAAAAGAGAATGATTCAGCCGGTGCACAATTTTGCAAAAAGTTTGAGCCACGGTTGATTGAACAGGATGATGTCATCATAAGCAAATATTTCTTGCCTAGGGCGCTCATGCGGCTCGATCCGACCCTGGTTATCCAGTGCGCTTCCCTCGAACGGTCTCCAAAATAATGTACTGTGCCTGTTTCTTTGGCAAACTGTGTTGTGCAGCTACTGTGCCTACTGTGCATGTCTTCAATGAACCTCGTGTTCGACTCATGCAATAAACTAAAACAACTTGTTTTTGAAACCATTGTTTTCTCTGCCCTAGCGAGCGTTCTTGACCTTTTAAGTGGCCTATTTTTCCGAAAAGGTTGCCGATCCCCAGCTGTAACTAGCACGTCAATATCAGTTTCGCTTTTCCTTCCAAATATTTTGCTACGATTTCTAGGGAGAAGGAACAACGCAGACTGAAGATTCATTCCTGCTATGTTTAGTGTCGGAAATAGCCTTCTGTGGCATACTTATATTTTATTTGAAAAAGTAGTCTGAGTGTTTTTTTACCAATACACATCTTTGGTTGCTCTATCCACGTGTTCGTTATCGAATCGTACGATTCCGTGGATGAGTGCACATATTCACCATCATATCCTCCGCAGACATAAATACGAGATCCAACCACGGCCGAACAGTGCATTAACCTGCATAAAAAAGTTTGGCCATCAAATTTATCAAACATTAGAAAGCAGACCAGGGTAAGGTTCGAAAAGATTATTGGCAAGATTGTGATCTTATGTGAACCAATTTAGTTTTGCAAGACAGTAGAACTGTCTGCGCTATAGACAGGGCTGCCATCGATTTAAACTCAAAAATAAAGACGACCAGAAAAAACGACATTTAACGGCATATTTTTCACTATTTACGTCATGATACTAAACTTTTGGCCATGAAAGTAGGAACACAGTTCTGAATCATTTGTTGCTTCAAGTCGCTTTCTGACATTATTGTTAAAAATAAAATAAGGACGCAAGTGCAAACTAAGTACATTTCTTAGAAGTAAGTAAATGAAGTTTTCTAAGACTGCCCCTTCACAATAAGGACAAATCTTACAAATAAGGACGTTATGGTAGTTCTAACTATAGAGCAGTTGATTAATACATGGCCACAGGTATTGATCAGTGTGCAGTACGTCGTTGTAGAAAATTCAAATAAAAACACAACCAACGAAATTGCACTTTTTGAAAACAAACCCGGAATTTTGACAATAAAAAAAGCATTTCTTCGCAGCCACTAAAAACATTGCGAAAACAAGTAATTATAGCAGTTAATAATAATATGTTTTTTCGCTTGTTTGTAGACCTCAAACTTGCACCTTCACCTCTTGTATTTCATATCAGCCTGTCGGGTCCATTTGTCTTCCCGTGTATTGTAACGCCACGTAGATCGTGAGGATAACAGCTGATCGTAGTAGTACCCGCCGGTTACGTAGATATCAATTCCGATTACAGCGACTCTGTAGTCTTCGAGTTTGAGGTCAGGAAAAGGCGAAAGCTGTTCAGCAACAGCAACAGTGCTGATGCCGACGCGCTGGGAGTCCGTGTTGTCGGACTCATCCGCAAGCGAGACCTTACCTGCGTTGGAAAAAGCAACAAAGGTTTGCGGTGGTCCCAGTGACTTCTCGCGACGATGTTTCATTGGCAAACAGAGTCTTGTGCTTGAAAAAGAGTGGAATTAATTTTGTTTGACTGGAAGTAAATTCTCGTTTTGAATAAAATCTGCAAAAACGATCGGCTCTTATTAATTCCGTGACATGCCAACCGCAGTACAGCATACGGCAGTGTTTAAATTTCAATGATAAAATCTCCACATTGGTGACGCAATCGAATCATATCTTTCGATAACACTACTTGAAAGCTTGCAGTAAACCTGGAAGTTTTAATCGGCAACGGTTAAAAAATTTTATCATAATGATCATTATTCTGCAATTGAAAGAAAATTTATTTTATGACCCGTGAAACGATATTCCGTAACACATGAGATGGTGTTGCATAAGGAAAGGGCGCCGGAATATGAGGGCATAACGGGATAATTTTCCCTCTACCCTTTAACGCAGGTTACAACAGCAGCAAAAGTGCACTTTTTGAAACTAGACTATTGGCAATTTTATGGCAATTTCAACCAAATTTAAGCATGTTAGGCAACTCGAAAAATCAGAGCGTTTTAACAATTATTTTGTTACTTAAACCTTGTGCATAACATATAAAAATAACAATCATTCCCAACATGTAGAGTATGAGAGTCTGCGTTGAAGTTTTAAAGTAGCTGATACGGTTGTTACATGGCAATGTTCGTTATTACGGAAAAGTAACGCGACTTTCTTGGCGCTGTTGCTGATTAATTATAAGTGGCGTCGTGTTCGGACGCAAACTAATAAAGACGTTTGTCGAAATCTGTCAAGTTCTACAGTTTCGTTTCTTCTTGATGTTATATTAACCTCACGTGGTGTGGAAAAACGTTGCTGGTGGCAAAATGTAGAAATTCTGGGAGAAAAACAGAAAAATCGACCTCCTTCTATCCCTGCTCCAGTACGGTGATACAGACAGAAAATTGTGCTGCTTTGCCTTTAGGTTCCGATATACTTCGGCGGTCCCAGTAACGGTAACCGAATTAACTAAAAGCCAGGTCTCTTCAACATAATACTAAAGGAACGCGCCAGGCTTGGAAACAATTTATACCCGAGCAGGAGGTTTATTGGGAAAATCTAGGTCGTCAACGAAATTAAAGGCATGTTTTCTACACCACGTACTGTAGCTCTCGGGCCAGATTTCGTTTCTGCGCCATAATTCCCATTGTTGGAGCTACTTCATATGAACAACGACTTCTACTTTTTATCGGCAATGCCAAGACAATAGACTACGTTGATGTCTGACACATGCAGCAGTTTGAAAAACAAGCTTGAGAGTAAATTGTGCTGTAAGCAGCATGAAGAAAAGTGACAGCAAAGAGGAAATGCTGCTGCCCATGATGGTATTTGAGCAAGAAAATGAATACAATGTTTAGTGATGCTCTCAATTTTTCTTTATACCCCCTGCAATATCTGATCAAGCTTCCTTAGTTACAAGTGGCACGAAAAATAGTGCAAAAACAATGGACTATATTTTAAACAAATATTAATTTTCTCAGAAAAAGGTTGTACCTTCCTTGATGCTGCAGTCACTGTCAGAAGAATTTTCGCGATTTTCTAGAAACTTCAACAAATCATTAGCTTCCAAACTATAGCACGATTGGAGAGGTTGATATGCATATCCCCCAATCATGTAGAATTTACGGGAAAATTTGTATTCACACAAATATTCTTGAAAGTCGTCCAGCTCTGGTAGATGATGATGATTTATATTGCTTTGGTATAAATCTTTGTTGTCTGCTCTTTATACAAAAAAGACGTACCTTTTAAGCAATTCTCGGGAAGCGTTTGCAAGCTTATTTAGTTTACTTTTTCTGTAAGAAAAAGTTAGTACACTACATAAAAGTATTTTAATAATGCATTTGTAAAATCGATTCAAGCAAAGCCTAATTTGATTTTACTTTTGGTTTTAAACGCAACTTTTAAAGTACCGCACTAGTCAGACATACATACAAAAATATTCTTATTTAATTTAAAATAAACAATGGAAAACGCGGAGATTCACATGTTCTTTCGACAATGGAAGAAGCAAAACAGTACACAAAATGTGAAACAGGAAAACAATGGGATTTGGTTATTTATTGTGATTGAAACCATCCCGGTTCCATGCCTTATAGAAGTGATTTAGAGAGATGCAGCCACGTTAAGTACAGTTTGGTGCTACACACAAAACACTTCGAAATTGCAGGACGTCTAGTACTGTAGATACTGTACCATATCTTGTAGGCTATCAAGAGTACTAGGCTATCTAGTGCTGTAGATAGCCTACAAGTATATGGTATCACCCAAGTCCGAAAGGATAGCACGAGCTTCAGTTATTTTTACAAACAGATGATGCATAATCAAAAAGTCTGGCGATTGGAAGTTAAAGAAATTAGAAACAAACCCTGAGCTGATAAGTGCATTTCGGTGTGAAGTGATTTCTTCACAGGGGCGTATTTCTTTGCGCAACTCAAAGTTCTCCATGTTTAGTAACTTGTGCCCATATCTGTAAAATACAGTGGTATAAATCTTGAAATTTTCCTGTTAAAGCAAGTGATAGTTTTGTGACGTAGAAGGTTTTCAAAGTCAGCAGACAACATCCTGAGCTTGAAGAAGAGACATTTGAAAAGAAAGTGTAAATGTTGATTGAAGATTAACTGATTTTGCTGCCCTATATTCAACAATACATCAAGCAAAATATTGACTTTCGTATAACTGTAACGGGAAAAAATGATTACTTTCGGGGGGCAATTGTTGTCAACAAAGCGAATGTTTCTCATCAAATGTGTGCAGAACGAAAGGCATTGCGTGAAACCTAATTTCTAGAACAGTGTTGAGGAAGTCAGAAATGTACGATCCTTGTTGCCAATAAGAACATACTGCAATGGCGCATTTTCAAGTGTGCCTTGTCGTTTCTGCTGCTTTTCCATTTGCAACAGATCAGTTACCCAACACCCAGTCTACAATGGCCTGGTCGCATAAAACATTAAACCAGGTTGTGTCCAGCTTCTTTATTCAACTGTTAATGAAATACTTACGTTGATAGTATTATTTCTCTCACGGCAGTCCTCATAATTTGCATTCGTCCGTAAATGTTGGCAAGCTCGTAGAACTCTCTTGCATTTTTTTCGTTCGTTCTAGACGAGATAAACTGGTCACATGCCTTTGCACATTTTATGAAACCCAACATATCCGAGGTTTGCAACAATTCCCAAGCCTCTTCTAAACTGGTAATTCCATCGTCCCTGAAAAAAATGATATCGTACGGAAGAAAACGCTTTAGCATTTTTTAAAATTGCATGACCTAATTCGGCCTACGCAGTGACAGCTTGCTCAGTATGATCAAAATTCAATAAAAATTGTAAGAATGTTTTTTTCAGATATTTCATGTGCTCCTTTGAAAACAATTGTGTAAATTCCACCACTTTTAAGTTATTTCCGAGTTTTAATGAAAACGTCATCTCTTGATTTCAGCCAAATCTTCGGATGTTCCTGCAGCCTCAAAAAAGGTGATGAAACTAGTGCTTTGTGGCCAAATGCATACAGCCACAGAATTTGCAGAAAAGAACTAATTTGAACCACAGTGAAATTGTGGTCAATATATCCAACTTTCTCAAGACACGCAACAAAACTGCATTTTTCGGGCATTGGAGACGGCCTTGCTCCCATTCTGTGCTGATTGCATGAACAGGTTACAAACATTTGTGTTAAACCGGCCATGTCCAAAACAAATCGTTTACTGAGCCCAAAATTATGTCACTATCTTAACCAGTGCCACACACTGAATGACATGTTAATGAGGGCCGCACATTGAATGGCTTACTTTGATCTTAGCAAATTAAATTTATGTTAAGCTGATGTACTTAAAGCGGTGGAATCCTAACTGCAATGGTAACAGACGTGATAAAGTGGCACTGAAAGCCATCTGCATGAAAAATGTCAAATTCAAGATTGTCAAAATAAGGACAGGTGGCCAGTATTTAGGATACCTTTACTACAGCGAAAATCTAAACTGGGCCGCACAAAACCTTCAGCTGGGCCGCGGGTTGGACATAGCTTCGTTAAACAATATGTGAACAAAATTTACACTTGAGAAAACCGCGAAATATGCTGAATACTCGATACATAGTTCTAGGACAAAAAAACAAAGTTTTTTGAAAATCAAGTGTCTTGGAATAAGCTCTGATCTTCGTCCGACCAATCGACATCCATATTCACAAAAAAGAAAGATGCACCTTGTTCTGCTCAAAGTTTACTTCTCTGCAAACACCTGCTGCATTTTGCAAAGTCATGTGCTACGATTCACTGCAGTTTTGTATGTGAACATACACCCTGTTTTAGGTCGGTAGTCGTGATACCAGTAAAACACTGTTTCCAGCGATACCAGGTGTTTGTAAAAGCTGGCAAAACTAAAAAGAAGTGGACGCTTAGCAGAACAGCTAGCGACTGTTGCGGATCGGCCGTCAGTGAATCAACAGCCTGTTTCAAAAAAATTTTAGACGTAATTCCTCTTTGCAAATCTTATCTATCCATCGGCTGTTCCTGTATTGATGAAGGATATATCTTTCCACAGTGATAGCAGCTGCCTTTGTAAGGCTTTTATCGCCTAGTATTTTGCGATTTTTTCGAACATAACCGCTTTTCAGTAAACTTGTATCAGGTTTTTTTTAAGGAAAATATTAGGTACCCGGTATGGATTTGTAGGGACTTCTCTGCTTCTGGGGACCCGATTTTCTCTGATTTTAGGGAACCAATATTAATTTTCTCTGATTCTAGGGACCCGATTTGAAATTCTACAGACCCGAATCGGGTCCCTAAAACTCCTTAAAAAAACCTGCTTCTGTAATCAAGCTTTCCCTCCGCCTATTAAAAGCCTATCTCTCTTTTATTGGTTCAGCCAGGATCTTTATTGACTGTGTTAGGAACGTAAGACATTGATAATAACCTTGCAATAGTTTTGGATTTCACGACTTTTATATTTCCTTTATCCACTCAGCTTCTCACCACGTGTGAAACAGTTTTAATGGGTAGATTGGGTTGGGGCTTAGCTTAACATGAAAAAAACTTAATGGCAATGCCATATCTGTCACGTTCTAGGTATTTTAAAAACCAACTTTGGTAATGTCTACCTCGAATACATTTCGAGGTCAAACGAATATACAGAAACTTTGCTTGAACTCACTGATCCGGACATCTATTGGTTACCAGGCCAAGGTCACTTTCGTCAGAGAACACAAGAAACCAAAACTTTTCAGGTGCACTGTAACAAGGAAAATGTCCTTAAGATATGCATAAAAAGCAAATTGTTGTAGAACCGCAAGCATTTATTGAATCAAAAATTGTTGGGCATGTTTTAAGAATCGCCAGCACAGATGAAAAATAAGAACCTTATTTTAATGTAGATGTTGCGTGGTAGGTGGGCCAACCAAACATTTGCTTTCAAAACAGGTCTCAAACTTTCGGAAAAGAGTTGCACATTGACTGATGCTATTAGGTCAAAAGTTCAGAGTAGAATTCTTAAAACTCACAAATATGTTAGCAAATTGTTTTTGGAGCAGTTAATTAAATATAGCTTTTGTCCGCCTTCCTTTGTTAAGGACGTTTCATATATTATTTTGTTTTCTATTAAGAAATCTCTTGTGAGATTTTGTTCACGAAAACTTCGACACTTACTTGCACTGGTGTAATAAAATTATCAGAAATAGAGTTGACCAAACTGTATCCTGCACAGAAGAAAATTCATAAACAGCAATCGTTAATTAAGTCGGAGCCAAACAATTCCAGCGTAAATAGTTTTGCAAGATGAAGTATGGACACATGATCATCAAAGAAAGTACCAACCTATCAAAACATTCTCGAGGATACAAGCTCAAAACTTTTTTGACTATTTCCTTTTCTACATACAGCAAATTTACATGGCTTTCTTTGTTTTCCATAAAATAACCGGACAATAAGGCTCGAAAGTAGCCGCTCGCTTTAATCAAGGCCTGCTTTTTCCATCTCACATCACCATTCGAACAACGCACTGCGAATGCAAAAATGTGTTGAGCTAAGTGTTTTCTCACTTCTTTTCCTTCTGGAAAACAACTGCCAACGACAAACAGAGAATAATGCTCGCAATAAGCGATAAAATCCGAAAGTACACAAGCAAACGCTGTGAGAACTTTAGACTAATGAACCATCTATGGCGGAAGAAAACGTTCCTGCATCAGACACGTAGCCTATATTTTGAAGAAACCAGCACATCACGATTTTCGTTCAGACTTATGGCTTAAGCTAAACGCCTATGCACTGCTCATCCAGAAAATTTTATCAAGAAAGATTGCAAGGCAACTCATGAGATTTCACCTGATGTTAATTTTAATTGTAATGCAATGTTGGTGATTTCGATACAAAAATTTTAGTCACTGATTGCGAAAGGGCGATATGAAAAGGTACCAAAGAGCCAAAGAGAGTAAAAATTGACTTAACATAACACATTGCTAAAAACGCTTAGCTGGAATTTGCCGCTAAACAATGCGCTTGTTCATTTTAACATGCACACACAACCGAACTAATGTATTACACACCATTGTGCATGAGTGCACACGAAAAATGAATAAAAAAATAAAGTTCAGTAACATTTGTAATGCTCAAATACCCAAAATCTGCAATCCCAGCTACGTGTGTAAAAAAATGTTGATACAGACGAAGGTTTTTCTTTAATGGCATATACACCAAGCATTTAAGTGTTTATTCCCCAGAAGAATCTTGTATAAAGCAGCTGTTCTATCTACACTGGAAAAAGTGTTTGAAGCAAACGGTGCGTTGCATTGTTTCCTGGATTTTTGAACGCAAACAGCAAATGACTGCATTACGCTTTTGGTGGAGTCAACACCCAATTCTTTCCATTATGCACCTATCTATTTTTTCACTTGGAACTGCGTTAACCTACAGAAAAAAGTGATAAGCTCAAATTCAACTTGCTGTATGTCATGCAGGCAGAAAAAAGGGTAAATTAAAAGTTGCAACACACGTGTTCCGGCATCCATTTTGTTGAAATGCAACTGTTCCTTCCTTCTGGGTGTTCCACTCTACAATTAAGGCTTGATGGAAGCTTTAATGTCAAAAAACATTCAGGCAAAAGGTAAGACGTATAGATGGATTGAAATGGTAGCCGCATTTAAGGCAAAGCGAGAATGTTCAGGGTCAAGCGTTTTACTTTGCTGTAAATACTGTACAAGCTTAGAAAAATCAAATACAATAATGTGTTGATGCTGATGATACATATGACATTAATATGGCGCCTCTAACGTACTAACCTGTAATGATATCGTCCTCATCTGCAGCCATCACTGTGCCATCCGTAGCTTCATTTGGTGAGCAGAGAGCCATTATGAGTCATCGTTTGACTTTCATTGTAAAGCCATTACTTTATCGAAAGCGAAACGCCGCATTACCACAAAACAATCATCGAGCTTTCAAACTCATAGGAAGGTCTTCAGTTAATCGCACATTCAACGACGAATGTCTAGGAGCTTATCTCCAATGATAGCGTTGTTTACCATAGATTTTACAGATTGATATAAAAACGCTTATTCCCAAATGTGCTTAAATTCCCTAGTGCCGTATTGATAATTGCACGTACAGCTTTGCAGTTTTATGGCTGCAGCAAAATTGTCTGTTGCGCTGATCTACCTTTACAGACTTCTATGAAAACTCTTGCTCAAACCATTCTGGTGCTTTCTTGAACGAACAAGACGTTTTGTAACTGAAAATAACTTGAAATATGCAATGATTTTTACTCAGATGAGTGAACAGTTGATGGATTAAATTATTAGACAGACTGCGTTGAGTCCAACGAATGTTCTGTAGTTGCCATGGAGATCAAAATATCAAAAAACAAAATTGAAACAGAGCGGAAATTTGTTCCGTTTATCTGGTGCTGGAGAAAATCTGCAAGTTCAGCGATTTATAATATTTTTTCGCATTGTGGCGCCACTATTATATTTAAGGAACCTTGATAACAGAGCGTATCTTTTCTAGTTACTTTTTTGCAATATCATTCTACTAAACAAAGAAGCACAGTTTGCAATGGGCGTTCACGATATCCTTATTTTCATTTGCGGAATCAAGGAGTATCTCGGAGTTCAAAAGAAAAACCAATGAAGAAAAATCAAAACAAAAAATACTTATGTGGGCACCATATGTACTCATTTTGTCTTACTGGTTCATCATGACACACTACTAAACTATGCTTTATCTAACAGCGTCACGAGTGAGACCTTGTAAGTTTTCAACGCAATCGAAAGCATGGGTGATCGATTCACTTTCGGCCACTGCGTTACTTCCCTGGCGTTCATTGGTAGGAAGGTCTAATCACGAACGCTCTGATAAGAGGCGAAAATTGTGCAGGGTTCTTCGTCCAAGTGGACCAACGTGAAAACGAATGTCATAAAAAATCCATTCCCCATATTATCATTCTACTATCTTAAGGATACTTCGCGTGGCGAAGAGAGCTTTAGCAGAAATTCAAAATCCAAAAAACTGTTTTCATAAACTAAGTTTTCCACAATTTTTCTTAAAAAGCTAAAAAACAAAAAGGGTTTCGTATTATTTCAAGCTCACCAGCTTGAATGGAAATAAACTTCACGTTGGTGAAATCTTTTCTTTGGAGGTTAGCAGCTTTGTTATATGTGAATTCAAACTACTGTAGTTAAAATGTTTAGGTTACTTCGAAAATTGATAAAAGTCATTAACACAAAAGCAATGTAAAATACCAAATGCATGAAATTTTGCGAAAAATTGCATAGCTTCCATACTAACTAAAACTGCCTGAGTAGACCAATGACTTGCTTTGCTGTTTGTTTTTCTTAATGATGACAATTATGAAAATCAGAAGTCTGTTCCGTTTACAGCTTTTTGATGCGTTCTAACTTTCTTTAACCTAACATTTTTCCTTATTCTTTTGTATTTTTACGTCTCTCTGATCACAATAATCTGCTATGACAAATTCGTCCATGAGCTGATAGCAGTTACAGCATTGTTTAACACGAGGAATGCGTACGGCGCATTTCAAAGGCTGTAGAAGACTGATGATCCCTGCAGCAGGCTATAATGCGCTTAGCACTTAATTGGTGATGACAGCTGGGTCGTTTCGTCTGCCACCAGGGACGCTCTGGGCATGTGGTGAAAGATGCACTTCAGCTGAAAAACTGGGATTATTATTAAATTTATATAATTTTGGCTAAGTTCTTGCGAATATTGTGACGTATATTTCGTGATTTGCTAGATGTCCGTTATTTGAAATTTTGAGGGAAAGTGTAAGGGCCGTATGCATAAAAAGAAGATATATCCTCACAACTCAACATTTCTTCTAACAGTCTTGGGTGATTTTGTCAATGCTTTTAATGAAAATGTTCAGTAAACACAAGAAAGCATGTTGTAGAAAATCCACAATCGTAAGAAAATAAACGCGAGTTTTGCATCACAAGAGCATATTTTTCTGTATCCTTGGCACTACTTTTGCTTTCTGTCGTTCTGTTTTAAATAAACTGTGGCCCACACAATTACTTTGCTCCAGAGCCGTTTGGGAAGTAAGATTATTGCGATTTTAGTGAGATCAACCCAAGTTTTGAAAAATCACCTCCCTCTTATCACCGCTAAGTGTTACAGATTTTTCGCTGTTGTGAAAGACAGGTTTCATTTAAACCAGACAACAACTGTCTACTGTATTGAAGTTATATTTTCTCGTTACTACGTTTGTTCCAGCTCCAAAGTTTTTTATTATTAGAATGTTATCAGGACGGAACAACTTTTTTCAAGAAACCCTATTGAGTGTTCGCAATTTTGTTATTTTTTTGCAATCTATTAGATTCACCAAGTTTTTTTTTATATCACAAAGTTTCACATCATATGCAGAAACAGCTTAAAAATTTGTGTTTTATCTTTCATGTGTTTATGTTTGTTTACAAGCAGTGCAACTCTTGACAAACAAAGTGATCTGTATTGTAGCTTTATTTTCGTTAGGTTTCTGTGAAAGCGCACACAACATACAGTGACATGGTTGAACATTGTAAAGTTGGCAAATTACCTAGCAGCGCAACAACTGCTTGGGTTTCTTGAAAAACATGGGCAACTGTAAGAGCACAGACAACGCAGTAGTTAAAATTGACATCATATTGCAAAGATTGTGTTTTTCATGCAGCACTGCTTTGCAGAACACTTTGTGAAAAGCCCAAACGTTGCTTGAAATGGGTAGTTGTTCCCTTTCTTCGTTTGTGCCCGATGGTTTGTGCCCGTATTTTCAAAAAAAAAAAAAAGAAATGGTAATCAAATTGCACAACGCAACTGATGACTGGTCTTGAAAACATTGTATTTTACGGTTTTCAAAGACGATTAGATTGATTTATTGTTTCATTTGGTTCAATTAATATAGTAACAGGCAGAAACAATACAAAAACCATCCTGTAAAGAAGTAACCTATTATCAGTGGAGATTAGGATAAATGTAAACACAATGTCAAAATATCAATGTAAACAGAGATTGTCACTTTGTCGCATCGAATTGGTGAAAAATCATGGACGTCATCTAATCAACTAACCCTGGTTGAAACTTCTTGACAAGTGTTAGAAAATAGCAGTTGGAAATAAAACAAGCACAATTCAAAAAACAAGCACAGAAAATGGTGAGGAAAAATCATAGATGAAAAGAGCTTGATTATGCACACAAAGGAGTATATCTAGTCTCATTGGGGAAAATCAGTGTAGTCCAAAAGTAATTAAACAGCAAGAACTAAAACAATAATTGATGAAGTAAACAAATTGTGAAGTGTAATTTTATTCGTAACAGTTGGATGTGCTCAAGAAACGATAACAAACGAAAAATAGAAATTGACTAACAACAACAATTACTAAAATACAAACAGCTTTTTGTTCCTTATAGAGTCAAATGGGTATTCACGTAATTATGTATTTTTTGATGTAATAGGCGTGTCTTAAGTTGTTTTTTGAAAGTAAAGGTATCAGAATACTTGATGGAATCTGATATTTTATACCGCACTTTTAGAACAACAAATGTTAGGGAACATTTGCCGGAATACAACTTTACACGTTTTTTTCAAATAACTGAAATGATTTTAATTGAAAAAACACCTAAGTTTGTTTTTACTTTAACCAAATTAAACCAAATGAGGGTACTGCGACTTCGTTTATGATTACATAATTGACATTTTTATGAATTTCACGCAGTACTAACGCATATAAAATAAGTTGTGCCAGGCACGCCAAAAAAACACGAAATATGAGACATAAAAGGTGGCATGCGAGTGTCAAGATAAGGTACAAGAATTTTTCCTAGGTCTATAACGAAATTAAAGTGCCTCTACGTAGATTTCAGAAAAGTGTTTTGCCCAACGTGAGATAGCAACAAACTTAGAATTCTTACAGAAGAAAGCAACCAAACCTTGAACGCAAATTTGAAAACTGTCACAAAATATATTTACAGTCTGCAAAAAGTACTGATGTTCTTTCGATGCTTTCAGTTGCTTATGAGAAAGCAACAGGATGTTTAATGTCTGTGGTAATACTGTGGCCATATTCATGGAAGATGTAATTTTAAAAGTACACTTACGTAAAATAAGTTGTGTAAAACATTTTCATTTTTCGTAGATGTTGTTGCAAGGTAAGAACTGAAAAGCTTACACAGTGCAGGAGAGTGAAACAAGATATTTTGTTTCGTTTATTAAATTCAGGACCGAAGAGCACAGGCAGGGTTCAACTGAATTTACAAGGTCTGAACTATCAGGAATTTAAAAACCTTTTGCTCTGCTATTTTGATAGAACCCGCCCAAGTCCGAAATGAATTGTTTTATTTAAACATTCAAAGCTGGGATAATTTCAACTCAGCCCAGATTTCCCTGCAGTTTTATTGTTGGGACTTTTTACAACGACTTTACTAACCACAAACTTATTTTTTAGCAAATCTGATTTTTTAAAATATATAACGACCTTGCTTTTGTCTAAACTATTAAAGTGCGAAGCGGTGTGAGTTAAATTTATTGAAAAACCTACGTTCATGAGCGAGGAGTTAAGCATGAAATTTATACGCGAAGTTCTTAATGGACAAGTTATGTTAACTTTTGGATTGCTTTGGCGAAAGATTAAGTTACCTATTTTCACAAAACAGGTTAAGAACACCACCACCTGCTTACCAAAACTTAAAACCTACGGGCATATTTACCTAAGTTACTTACGTTTTTTATGTTTCGTTGGTAAACAAATTTTCGTGAATAACTGTATGTATGGAATATAAAGTTTGGACCATGTTTCATACCAACAGAGATACGTAAGCAAGAAGTTCTTGGTGTGTTTTAGTCTGATGGCGCAAATGGCACAAATTATAGTTCTTGGGGTAAGGGTGAAAAAGTAGTTGCTTCAGTCAACGTGACTGTATTCTTGAGGTTTGCACTGTAAATGACATTGTTTGAGATTGATAAAAAGCAGGCAAAACAAGGAGACAACATTACTCTTGCCACTTGTCGTTTGTTATAGGGCATCTTCTACGGAATTGGACTGTGCTGTCATTTATTTTTATCAAGTATTCCGAATGCTTTCCATGTTTACCAGACGCTTTTGAGTCAGTTTGCACATGTTCACCACTGTGCACTGACAAATACGCTTAAAGAAGCGGAAGGAAACGTAAGTGTAGTGCTGTCTTTTTCAACCCTCAGTGTCATTTTACCAACGATCTTTTTTATTTTTGGTATATTTGGAAATGTAAAAATATTTTCCTTTTTAGGTCCACAGCTAGAGTTCAACCTACCCTGAAAATGTTTATTAACTTACCAATTAACAAACATATCTGCCACTTTCATTGCAGCACCTACTTTGCAATATACTATTATTTTGCCTTACACACCCAAAATCTTCACAATATCAATACAAGATTCTGCAATGCCATATTTCAAATACAGCGAAGTCTCACTCACAGGATGTTAGGCTGCAGGACAAGCATTTATAGGTATGCAATTTTGAAAATTCACTGCAAGTAAACATACATTCCGTACGTCAAACACAAAATAAAAGTCTTTTTTTCAAAGAAATAATTAAACCTGCATGAGTTTCTTCAATTGCGTTTTACATGAAAGTATACGTACCTCTGAAATTTGCTGCTATTTGTGAACGTTTTTTTATCTTTGATGTATGCTCTTAAAAATGTATAACTGCGGTCTTTCGCAAAACGACTGGTGTAACGCCACCTTGCAAGATAAAACGGCTATGCTTCCAGCTAATTGTTATCAGGTGGGAGACTCTGCACAGGAAACTGCGGGCTAACAAGTTATTTATGTTGGTGCGTTACGGTTCTCACCAACATCAAACGCTGGTGTGTTGCTCAGTAGATGAAGCTTGAAACATTTTTGAAAAAGCGGGCAAGCTGGTTTGTTCTATGGCAACTATAAGGTGCTGCAATTAAAAAAAAACTTTTACTGTGTGCTTAGACTAATCACGTGCAAGGCATCAACGGAAAAGTCTTTGTGGCTTGTTTTCGGCAAAACTTTTCCATAAAATTGTTTGCGGTTTACCGCTTTTAACGACTGATGTACATTTTTGACGAAGAATAACCATGTTGTAAGCGATCCGAACAAACGCATTTCAGCCCGGCTTGCTGTCACTGTAAAAATGTTTGGTACCTGTATTAAGATCATGCAACGTACAGTTTACTACTCATATTAAAAATTTAAAAAAATAAAATTTGAGAGGACAGAAAACCTTTTGCAAACCAAGAATAAAATCTCTCATAAAATCTATATTTGATCTGAACACGAGACCCGCATTGTTAAAAGCTGAACGAGGTAGCATAATAATTTGGTACGTACAGTAACTGACTTTCAGTTGATACAGAAGTTTACGGGAATGAAGAAAAAACACAGGGACGGCAGATTTTGAAACTTTGGTTCCATTCGCACGCGGTTTATACGCAGTATAATAGCAAAATCACAAAATATTGTTTTCATCTTCGGAGAAAAATATGCGATTGGAAAAACATAGCGTCGTTGATGTTTCCAATACTAGCGATTTACATCCAAAGGAAATCATACAAGCAAATATCTAACAACTAGAAACGTTTGTTTCCTCAATTGCGCCCAGTTGACAAATATATTTTTGCTTGTTCGCTGCTGCTTTTTTCCCACTGTTGTTTCAGCACTTTCAAAACAGGTTTTCGACACAATTCAAGTTTCATGGAAAACTCATTTCTCAAACCGCCGAATACATACCGTTGTGTGGAAACTCGGTCATCCTGCAGTTTCTCACCAAAGAGTCAGAACGCAGATGTTCTTCACTCATCTGAAGATCTTTGTGTTTTGCGAAAACATTTCATGCAAACAAACGTACGTGAGGGCTAAACCATATGCAACATTTCAGTGAATTCTCACTTTCCAAGAGGTTGTTTTCAAATGACGCTTGTGGTTTAATTATTCATTTGAAGTTAATGAGTTTCTTTTTTCGAACGATCCTACACAAAGTTAACCTGCGACATTATATTAACCTTGTAGATGCAGTTCAGGAAACAGTTGCAGCCTGTGCAGATTATGTATTGAAAGGAGGAAAGCCATGTTTGAAATAATGACACAGGCTAAGTGTCAATACCAGTAGTCATTTCCTGTACCAGTGCATTTGGAAAACTCAACTGGAAATGTTTTGCAAAAGAAAGTGGCAGCAACGAACCGGTTTTATAAATCAATCTTGAGTTTTACTATACACCTTACATGTGTAATACCTCAGATCACAGGCGAGCTACAACAATTCTGAAATCAGAGCCATTCATAACATTGGCGTTTTGCTCATTGGTCCACAATCTTCGAAAACCTCTTATCACTGCGTATTAAGTGTACGTAATTTTTCCTAAAAACCAACAGTTCAACGAAAACTAAAAAAAGACGTTGCAGGTAGTTTAGATAGTGATCCCTGTTACACGGGGAGTGAAACAACATCTTCAACGAATAGTTCTCGTCCACACATGGCAAAAAGTTGAACTAGCAACGTGTGCAGAATGGACGTTATGCATTACCGTTCTGCTTTGCTACCTGAAGAAAAGGTTCTCTCGTGATGGATGTAAATCATCGGTCTTTAACCTTTTATATTTTGCAACCCAATTTAACCTAAAGACCCCCTTCCAAAAATTTCCAGTTAGGCGTACGTAATGCAGTTGTGTTTGCCCAATAGAAAATCACAATGACTAAAAAGCAACTTACTATATCATTATGTTGAACAAAGACTCATTTATCAAATTCATGCACATGACAGTATCAGTGAGAGAGAACCGTGCCGTATGCCAATCACTCCACAGCACAACTCATTGAAAACTGGAATAACTCCCAAGTTAGCTACCGCATTCACATATCTAATTCACAAACACAGCACATTCTTATGTCACAAAATTATTCGTTCGTTGCCGAACGCAACAATACTCTTCTAAAGGTCATAATCACACTCAAAACTTTGTGATGGTCGTGACCGAATGAAAAAGTAGGCTATCATTTTTGACAGGTGATCTTATTATTTTGGCTACAACAAAAAGTGGTTTCATATACAAAATATAAAATAAAGAAGAACTTATGAATATTCTTATCAGAAGCTCTCGCGGCCCTAGAAAAATGGCAAACGACCCCAGATTGAAAACAACTGATGCAAAACATTAGGACTGAGTATGTGCAGTGCCACGTGAAATCGATTTCCTATAAAAAGTTACTGATAGATTCACTTGTTTTTTGCATTTGTGGGGCCCAGGCCCGTAACTTGGGGGGCGCAAAGGGGCGAAGTCCCTCCTGAATAATTTTTATGCCCCCCTGGAAAAATGTGTTGGACATATTTTAAGAATTTTGGCCTCTCTCAAAAAACTTTTCTTCCCTCTTGTGTCCCAAGCTGGTTACGGATCTGGAGGGGACTACCTACATATATACAGATATGCGCAAGCTTGAGTCATAGGAAAAAGAAGAAAGCAGAGCCCATCGGCTGATTCCCCAAAATACTTACAGCGACACTGGAGCTTTTTTTGGAAAAATTTTTTTCTTTTTTTCAACGTTTTTTGGAGAGACGAAAATTTGTTTTGAAGAGAGAAAACATTAGAAATTCGAAAAAATTTTTTGAAAAAAGGATTTGAACAACTTGAGTGCAATGCAACTCAAACCTATTGGAAATACTCCAGAACAAAATAAATTTCGCTGAAACGACGGTTGCATATTGCAAGAAGCTTAAATCTAACAATTAAATAAGCAAATCACATACAATTCTGTTTCCTTAAACACATAGGCTGTAGTGAATTAAAGGCTCTGGGAATGCTGCGATACTGCCTGTCATGCTCTCTTTTAATGTCTTTGCGATGATTCAAAAGATTTGATTTGACTGCATCACCATATTGCACTTGCACATAAGGTGTATTAGATTTAATTGTTTACACGGTTTGCAGTGGGCAACCGCTTCTTGTTGATTCGATATTTTCTTTTATTTGGAAGAGTAGTACAACTTTGGGCAAAAGGCATCCAGTTACTTCGTAGCAGGTAGGTGCATTCATGCTTTTCAGCAAGCATCACTGAGAAATGATTCATGAAATTGTAAGTCTGAAAAAAGGCTACATATGTAGTTTATTTCTCTGTAGCGGTTATAGTTTCCAATGAATACCTGAACTTGACGGCATGTGCTGCTTTTTTTAAGTTCTTAAACATGATTAACAAGTAACTTTTGCGCGAGGAGGTGACAGCTCCTACATGAGACAGATTGAAATGAGATTAAAACGTTCTTATTAGCACAAGGCTTTTGTACTTACAGTCATACTCAGAGATGATGGTGGTCAGGCAGCTGAAGACACGTACATCGTCTAGAACAGGGCTTCTCAAACGTTTTTGTTCTGCGATCCATTTTTTAAAAAAGTGTTTCTCTGCGACCCTTAACGGATAGCCTAGCCCCAGAGCCTTAGATGTTAATGATACGTGTCAATGTCCTATTACAAATCTCAAGAGGCGTTTTTGTCTGTGGCGAAATCATAAAAATGCACACAATCTACGAAGGTAACTACTCAGTAATAAAACTACCCCCTATTGGAAATAATAAGGCGAAAAAAGAATTAACAAACATCAAGCACAGCTAATGTGATGGAGCCACTTGACGATTTTTACGCAGATCATCCATTTGTGGATTGATACAAGACAACGCAGTACGACGAACATTCTCAACATTTTTCAAAAGAGATTTATTTGATGATTATCAATTTTGAGAATGCCGCTTCACACAAATATGTTCTGCAAGAGGCTGAAAGTTTATGAGTGGCTAGGTCAAAAATGACTGGATATTAATTTTATGTTCTTATCCAAAAATGACATAAACCCTGTTTTGAAAAGTCCGTTTGCAAACTTTTGGCGTTTCATAACTCAGCAACATCATCCTCGGCATGTCAGATGTGTGGCCTGACACACAAAGGTTCATGCCGTCCTAAATTTCTAGCATATCTTGCTGTTTTGTGCTTTGAGAAGCGGTGACCCAAACCAAATACTGTTTCTTGCTGGAAGTCAAAACATTTGGCCCGTCCCTAACTTTTGGGCTGGCTATACGCTACTGTTGTGTATGGTTTATGGATCCAACTTTTCCTGAATCAAAGCCCAAAGTACTTCTGAAACTGTGTATGAAGATTTTAACTTTGGTCAAAAACTACTCAGTGCGCTCTAAATGGAGCTTAATCCCAAGAAGTCTAAACCTGGAGTCCTAAACACAAGCTAGCTTCGTTTCGGAATGAATGCAAAGGTCGATATGGGTCAGTACCTTAAAACCATCATGACGTACCAACGCAAAACGTGCTGTGTTTGTTGATTATTATTAGTTGATAGCTCAGGGCGAGGCAGACATCCTAATAAACAAGTGACAGCATGAAGCACGGTATTTCCGCTGAAAATGCAGTAGAAATAGGTTCACTGCAATCCTACTTTTAATTTTCTTATAAAGTTTACAAAAACCTTTGCATCTGATTTGTAAGGCCAATTTATTTCGCGACCCTACAGTCACATTTCGCGACCGCATTTGGGGACGCGACCCACAGTTTGAGAAGCTCTGGTCCAGAACAAGGGTCGGCAACCTTTCCCTAATCGCGGGCCAAAAACAAACTCTACAAGATATGGCGGGCCGTACTAATTTTCCACCAACAATTTCGATCATTTTGCTGTTTGCAGTGATACTTGGGAATATATGCAATTTCAATCAGATTAACTCCTGGTTTCTACAGTTCATAACGAAAGTCCAGAATATGACTTATAGCACATTTATAGCAACAGTGCGGTTTCTCATAAGTAGTTCGTAATAAGTATGCAATACAATAAGTTGCAAGGAGGGCAAATTCATAAAATATGATATCACTAGGCGGGCCATACAGTTACTACAACTTGTATAGGGGCTGCGGGCCGGATGATCTTGCTTGGCGGGCCGGATCCTGTCCCCAGGCCGTAGGTTGCCGAGTGGTTTTCAAACCGGTGGGCATGGCCCAGTGGTAAACCTTCATGCTTTTCTAGCGGGCCACAGAGATTGGCAAAAATCAGAATGAAAGCATTCTGAGAATCGTATAATGATGTCATATTGATCAAATCAGATAGACCAGTGGTTCCCAAAGTGGGCCGTGCCGCCCCCTTAGAGGCGGTGAGAAACTCTAGGGGGGCGGTGAAGCAGAAATGGGGGGTCCGGGGGCAACAGGAGACCCAGGTAATAATTACATTTCTGTTGTCTTACTAGCTCTGAGTGACCAAATGTCACAAAAAACAGTATGATGAACAAACATGTATGCATGTAATTTGTAAACAAAAACTTAGCGTTTTACTAAATTAAGTTTTATAGTGAAATGCATCTTTGCGTTCATTCTTATTTTAATCATTTTCAAACACACCAAATGTACAATACCCAAAAATTGTGTTGATATGTGTGCTTCGCATGGTAGGGGAGCGATAGAAATTTGTTGGTCGGGAAAGGGGGCGCTAGCCAAAAAAGATTGGGAAACACTGAGATAGACGAACAGGAAAAAAATATATCTGAAATTTATGTTTGTGACATCACTCCTACTTAACAATGCTAGCTGAAGCTGTATATACGAGAATTGCAATGGCATAGGATTGCAATTGCTATAGCGCAGCAACTAATGCTGAACTAAAGTTATAGACATGCTAAATTTGTGAGATTATGAGATTTGGTCCTCCACTAATATCTTTCCTAGTTGTAATAGGCCATGAGCAAAAAGGTTGAAAACCCTGGTCTAGATAAAAGTTATACGTGTCAATCGAAACAAATTTGGGGAAATGCAGGCCATTGAGACATCATTCTCAGTTATGCAACTTGTGAGCAATGCGACTTGTGTTTTTCAAGTGGATAAGCAAATAAAAATCTGTGTGTTTGAAAACTGATTGTTTGCCATAAATGTCACTACAGTATTACTGTCACCTTTTCCAAAAATTAAATTTTATCCTAACTTTTTCTTCTGCGTCAAGGTGCAAAACAACAAAAAATCGGGATGTTTTGAATATTGCTTTGTTTTTTGCTTTGAGGTTCCATTATTCCTGTTTCAGAAATAGCACCCCCGTAAAATCGTAAAAAAATTTCAAACATGTATCGTCGGTCTTCCTGCCAAGCTTGAGACAAAAAGATTGATAAAAAATTTCGCAAAATTTTCTGCAATCTTCTAAATATAATCCATGAACAAAGAATGCCAAACAGTCGATTCTTATCAAAAATTGCAGATGAAAAACTATATGTACTTTTGTTGGTGGAACGTACATCGAAAACCCAGACCAAAGATGCCTTGATTGTCTTTCTACGGCCGAATGTTGGTTAGGCACAACACAAAATAATGATGGGTGTGTCATCATAGTGTGATGGGTGTGTCATCATAGTGGCCTAGCAGGAGTCAACTAACTTTTCCCCAAAACATTCCGATTGGTGACTGTTTGGCTTTTCAGTTAGTTGGAATCGCACAAGCTTTCCACACGGTTTCAAAATGCATTCAGGTAAACGTGCAACATGGGTAAAACAACCCCAAACTACTTGAAATGAGCAAACAAGAAAAACAAAAAGGTAATGTTTATCGAAATTTTGAACTTTCATGATATATACAAATAAACCATCTCAGTGGCGTGCAGAGGGAGATAACGGGGCAACGGCCCCGGGCATTCAAGGCAGGGGGCATCCAAAGAATGAAATTACAAAAATTGAATTTTATTAAAATGTTGTGACTGGATGCTTCATCGTATTGTAAGGCTACCAACACATCCTGTATGAATCTGACGGAAACGTTCCCGAAGCGGCATGCAAATCTAAATTAAGTGACTCGAAAGAAAGATGAAACACCGCCATCGATATCTTACAACTTTACATCATGTCTTTCTTCCCTTTTTGTAGATTAGCCACATCCTGCTAGCCTGATGTAAATCTGCAACTTGTCTTTAAAATGAGTTTTCTCTCTAGAGCAGGGGTTGGGACCCTATTTACTGTACTATCACGAGCCACATGAGCTGTGCATTATCGCTGGCAGGCCGCAAAAATCAATCAATTTCATCTTAAAGTTCTACTTTAATACAAATATGAGGAAGATTGGCTCCTCTTGCCTTACTATCTTAGTACCTGCTTATCATGGAACTTCTTTTTCACGCGATGTTGTACTCTGTCATGGGTAACGAAAATTCTGAAGGAGGCCATACCAAATGTTCACGAGGGCCGCAAGTTCTATACCACTGCTCTAGAGCCTGGGCTCTTAAAATGGGGGTCGTGAAAGGTTCGCAAGGGGTGTGCGAGCATGGCAGCGACATATTGTTGAAAAATATTAAATGCAATGTTTTCTACATTTCAATATAAACGCCATAATCGAAACAAAGCAGAGGCCCGTAGCCACGGGGGTGGCATTCCGGAGAAGTGCCTCCCAAACTTTTTCGTGCCCCCACAAATTTTGTTGTTCTTAGAAAGATTTGTTTTAAACATTTAATAAAAACAAAAATCTTGTCCCTTAAAAGTATATTTTTCCCCAAAATCTTCAAACCTGACTACGAGTCTGCAGAGCAGTGAAGAAAACCGAGACCTCTTGAACTTATTTGTTCAAAGTTGGATTTCAAATTTGGAACGTTTTATGTTTTTAAGTTGTCTTGTCTGCTTGGTTTCATGTTTTGTGGCAAAGCGAATTATGTCACAGGATTATATCATGCGTGACGATTTTGCGAAAGTTTCTATGCTTTCAATTGTAAGAAAGAACAAAATAACATGGTGAAGCTTTCAGAAAGAACATCGTTCGGAGCTGCAAACTTCCGGCGCCAAGTACGATACGTTTCAAAATGTACTGTTTTTTAGAGCAAAGTTCCAGGGTTCTTTCTGAAATGTACTTCACTTTTTTCTGACCCAAAGCGTCATTGCAAAATTCCGTGTCCTTGCACGTACGTTTTACAACGTTCAATTGCCTTGCTATTGCTGCGTGACGTTGTACGAGACTCGTATAGCTTTTATCTCTTCTTAATTCTCACTTGAGGTGAAGCTTTTGTGGCGTAATCCTTTTGCACGCAAAGATCTGGGCAGGTAGTTTTGCTGTGCCTGTATTTCTCACATTTTTCAATACTAGAATTTGGTAAGGGGGCATACAATCAAGTATCCGCCTCGGACATCACTAGACCTCTGCACGCCCCGGAAACAACTGTTTATATACTTTTCTTTGATAGAAGCTACATCAAAATCCCCGTTGAAAGATGTTAAAGTTGTGCAATTTTTTGATCGAATGCGGTTCATACAAGTCCGTATCCAAAGAAGTCTTGGTTGTTTCTCTTTCACAAAAGATTTGTGGGCCATGACCAAAACGGTGTTCAGATCCACTACAGTGGCCTTCTTGTCCCCAAAATGTTCAGAATATATATAATCGTTAGCTCTTATTCAAATGGTATCCACTATCAGCAAATCTATCGGAACGAATTTCGTCCACTGTACGATGTTGCTGATGAGTATTTAAAGTGTTTGTTAACCGATCTGTATGCGTTGGTCACATGATTGCAGCTGCTCGGTCTGAAAATGAGTTAATATCTGACTTTTTTGAGTTTCAACCACATGGTGACGAAACACCGTCTCCAGTAACATGGAGCCGCTTGCACATTGCATTGCAGTAATTCGTGATTGTCAAGCAGTGACGTTTGCTCGATAGCACGAAGCGAATATTATTTTCTGCGTAACTGCAGTTCCTTTTCAGGATGTTGATTTTACGAGTAAAGAAACGAATTGAACTGAACGCAGTTTCAGCCAAGACGGCCAAACAGTGAAAAACAGATAATGACCTTTAACTTCAGAAGTTAAACAACAACAAACGCAGAAGCGTCCTCTGGCTTTGTGCCAGATGCGATGAAGCACCATGCAGAAACGTAGACGTTCAAGCTCGAGCGATGGCAGCTACATTAACCGGTTATTTGCAAGACCGCAAACACGACCGGACCACTTGAAAGCTTGAAGGAAACCTCGACATTAACCTTCGTTTGAAAAGGTTTTGCTTTGCAAACTCATCCCAAATAAATTTTGGCGAACCTGCACTACAAGTTTCTATCAGAACCGTGGCAAAGCTTAGGCAATGAATAGTTGCAGACTGTGTGCATTTCGTCTTATACAATATGCAGTGCAGGCTAAACGAATGACGCAGGCCCGTCGTTATATCTTGTACCAATGTCGTGAGGAAGCACGGCAGGAAACGTTTGACAGAAGAAAGCGATAGTGAAGAATCGTTGTTCGAAACAGTTTTTGTCAGGGATGCAACCAGCTTTTCATTTCGAGGGGGTTGCAATTTTCATGCATTTTCATCGTGGTACAACTTTTTCGCAAAGGACAGAGCATAAATTAGTAGCCTAATGCAACTACCTGGTTCCGTACTGAACTACTGTAGTGCAGTCATGGCTTTAGTGTGGCAGATGTATAGGCTGCTATTATACCTGTCGAACTTTCGTCTTGTTTCAACAAATTCATCAAAAGAATTATCTCGATTTTTGAAACTTCAGTTTAATATATTTGCTTACTGCAGACGATATTGCGAGTGGTGACGTTGTCAAATAGAAGAGACTGGTATGAATCTTAAGATATATTTAATCACTGAGGTTTTGTTTCCATCATAGATATGAGACTTCGTCTGCCAAATGAAACACTCTTGAAAGTAATCCATCAGGTAGGAATGCAACTTGAACTTTATTATGAATGGTTAAAGCAGTCTCACCACCAGATGGGAGTGGGTCTCGCCACTTTTGTCAGGACTACCTAAACAACACCTAATAACTTTTAGGCCATTGTGAATTTTGAAATTCCCTTGCAACGTTAGAGCTTGGCTGTGAAACCCCAACAACGGTTAAGCACTGAACATAAAATGCAAAATCTCTTAAGCAGTAGTCTACAGTAACCCCAGGCAAACGTAAAGCTAAAAGGGTGTAAACATGTTATGCTGTTTCTGTCACCAGGTATCGTCTCCTAGCTGCAAACTTTGCTTCAATGGTGTGATAACAATACAACACTTCGTCAGAAGTTAGGCAAGAAACAAAATCAAACCCTAGAGAGTAGACACACATTGCATTTCTGAAAATTTTCAGAATTTGAATATAAATTCTCATGATTAGAATATAAAATTTCATCTTTATTCCTTGGGAGTTTCTGCAAATGTTAAAATTGCTATGCAATATTTTGAAATTTTCGTGGGGGGCAAATTCCTCAAATGCCACCCCCTGAATGCGCGCCTGGTTCTTGTTGTTTGTTTACTGCAAATGTAGCGTGTAACATTTTCGTTTACCGGCAAGTTGCAGCAATGTAGAGAACAGATCAGATAGAGTGGGATGGCATTTTACTCAAAGCATATCTTTTTTGACAACAGTTGATTGACCAATAAAATATGCCCTACATGTTTTTAAGTGGGTACCATGAAACGTGACTTGAAGTAGAGATCATTTTTGAAAAGGTTTTGGTTTAATCAAACGTCGGCAAGCAGTTGTGACCAAATAACAAATTGAGCAGGTTTTGAAAAATTGCAAGGAATCAAATTGCAAAAGCTCGTCTGTTAGTTTACTGGTTTATCTATGTCTCTTGAGCTGACTGCATCTAGTTCACCGAAGCTCATTTTTGTTGAAAATTAAAATTGTTTTAGCTGTTTTCAAGTTACTAGTATCCATACAGGTGACGATTTTGAATCAATCAGCAAATTTTGAAAAGAAAATCGATTTCACGTAAAACTACGCATAGTCAGTCCTACAACTTCGTTCAAATAGAATTCTATCAGCAGAAAAATTGGTTACTTTTTGTGGCAAAAAAGGAATCTTTTTATGTAAAACTTTTTGTTTACCATTTAGGGAAACGCCAAAGAAGAAAATCGTGGTCGGTGTAAGTATCTTCCTCCGTTTCTACGCGCACTGGTGCAAACGTGCGAATTGTTTGGAATAAAATTAGGTGTTGAATCTAATCGCAAGCACGCATGTTGCAAGTCACAACTTTAAGGTGCTTCTCCAGTCAATTTCACGCAGAGATTGACGTTTTGTGAAAATGTTTGCTGAAACGTAGCCTATCTCCACATTTCAATTGAGTATTATTAGTAGTTGCCTATAATCTTTTGCCGATCACGAATTTCTTTCGCGCTACAGTTTCCAGATTTGCCGTCACGAAATGTATTTTCTTCACACGAAAGGGATGCTGGTTTCCGTCAGATGTACTGGTTTCCTGGTTTCCGTCAGTACTGCGGGTTCGTGACTGAAGAACATTGTTAAGTGAATACAAAAGCATGGAGTGAACACTGAACTGCCTTAACTAGTGAATAGAGTTTCAAAAAGTTAAGCTAAAAAAAGCTTCCTTAAACTTTGAAGTAAGACTTTCAGACAAACCGTATTCGTTTTTTAGGAAGTTTCTAGGAAAGATAGAAGGTTAATATCAATTTACGTTGCATGAAAAAAAGTGAAAAACTTGGAAACGTTTTGCAGTTTTTCCAAAAAAATGCAATGCAAGTAACAGTTAATTTGCGCTTTGCACTGATTGACCTAATCAATGCGTGTAATTTTTACCGTTTGTGTCAGATTTTGTTGCGAAAATCCTAATTCGTATTTTTGTCCGTTAATACTCCCTTGTACTAAATTGCTAAAAGTGATGTGTATGCTCGAGACGGTATGAATGAAAAGCACCTAAACTCGACCTAAAAAAACGGGCGCAATAAGATTTTCATACTAAAATTTTCATCAAAATTGACATATAGTTGTGATAACAAACGGTCAGAAAACGTAACGGGATGTTATATAAATGATCTCGTTACGGACGTTTTCAACGAGTTTACTAACTAGGTGAAGTTTTATACCCAGTTGCCTACCATACAGCGATATTGATCTGTTGTGAAGCCATGCAGCAAAAACATAATGGTCAATTTTTTTAGATTGGAATGTTACTGAAATTCTCATTTTTGCAACAATCACAAACCACCACTTTCAAAACATTTAAAGAAAATTAATTACTGCGTGGGATGCAACCGATAAATATCAAGGTTATTTACGTCTGTCTGAGCACTCTTTTGGTTTACAAAACAAATTCAGACGAATGAAAGTCAGACTTACCTATAGACGTAGCTGGTTCAATACAAAAGTTTCAAATTTTAGTTGATATTTTTTGATCAACAAACGGAATCTTTTGCATCAACATACGCATTTTCAACAAATGTAACAAAATCAACTGTAAAAACATGGTTAAAATCTCGTGGTCTGCTTTTTCTATTTTACAACTTACTTTCCTTGCCGGTTGATAAAGACAATGACACTGCAGTGGACTACTTAGTTACTTTGTTGCTTATTGTCTCTGACAATACTTGGTCAGGTGGATTTAAGTATGACGACACTATAGTTGGCATGCGACCTGACCAACGGTCATATTGGGATTCATCAAAACTCGGAAAACCCTGACGTTATCAACACGAAATCTGATTAGGTGAATAAAACTAAATTTTATGAATAATTAAAACATAGAAACTTTGGCGATTATTTATCGAAATGATCATATATCGACAATTGACGCTATGGTTACCACAGTTTGCTGGAGGCCCCCTTGGATCTTGAGACCCTAGGCTTAAGCTTATATAACCTATTGGTAAATCCGGCCCTGGGTGCACACCACAAGGAAAGCGCGTACAACGCTGCATGGCACATAGGCTCAAAGATCAGTGATTACGTGTAAGTAAGAGGGATTTTCTCTCTGGCATAAATCTGAAAGAACTTGTGGCTATTCATGTTTGAAACGCACCTGATCAAAGCTTGAGGATGTAATGCAGATAAGAGCTATGTGTAAGGTTGTAGCATTATTCTACAATAAAAACATAGTTGCTTCTTCTGAGCAATAACGTCGTTTTGTTAGTGTTTTTATAACGTAAGCTCGTGTGGTATTTTGGATCTGATTTTTTCATTTTAATTTCTTTAACAAAGTCATTCAGCAATCAGATTGCTATTGAGTACTTGCGTAGGTTTGTACTGCTCCTATGCTAAGAAAATTGCAGAAGATCTTATTGAGCTTAGCAAGCAAAAGTCACTGTGCCAACTGGCAACCACCGGACTTTACCCCATAGAGACAAAGGTCAGGGTAACAGCAAGAAAATGACAAAAGAGCGTTCGGGTCTGTTTTCTCAGATTAGTGGTTCTTAGTTTATCCACGAACGTGGACCCTTAGTTCTTAGCTTGATAGTCACCAACTGCTCAAGAGAAAGGTCTTTATCAAGATTCAAAAGAATTAAAAATGAATTAAGAGTCGCAGTGTTCCACTTCCAGACAGGCTGTCCACACGGTATTCGGTGCATTAAAACTGACAAACAAATGCTAACAAATTTTAATAAACTCCTCGTTTATTTTGTTATGAAGAAGGCCAGTACAAAACCTTTTTTTGCTTACTGTGCTCCGTTCAGTTTTACTTGATTTGATGATTGTAGCTTTTTGCATGTATTTCAATAATGACAGCATAAGGGAAGTTCAAACCAGTCCCACCGCCACGGGGGAGCATTGGTCGTCTCAGCCCTTCCAAATTTGAATATGTTGCACTATTATCAGTAGAGACTTTATCAAATATTCAGAATGTCAAGCCCCCCTGCAAAATTGTAAAGGCCTCCATTGAAAACAGTCTGGCGACGGACAGTTCTGGTTGAAACCTCACATCCTTTCGCGCGACGGTTTCGTTGCATTCGATCTGAGCAATCTGTAAAAGTAACAAACACGCGAATCGTGAACCTAGCAGTTGCAACCATTTGGATGTGTTCTACGTGTTCTGCTTGTATGTGTAAGATTTGTAAAGCCGTAGTAAGCGAGCGGCAACGTGCTACTCACGTTGTGCTTTAACGTCTTTTTGCCGCCACATATTTGTGTAGTGTGTTTTTGTGTGAAATGCATTTCAAACTGAGTATACGTCAGCTTGCCAGAAGAAAATGAAAAGGATGACAGAAGTAGTATGGATAAACATCACTTCTTGAAGAAAGCTTTTTCTGCAGCGCGGAGTACTCGTAAAAATTGTGGAATTAGTAGAGACTCATCTTGGAAAGAAAGTAACATGCTCTTCTTAATTTTAAGTATTACAGTGCAAACCATTCGAAAGTCTTGAAAGCACAATTGAAAATATCAACGTTTTTGAAAATACAAGTAACTACCCTTTTGAAAAGCGACGAATTCCAACCAACAAGCAAATCTTTTTAAAGGAAGTTGGTTTCACGTAACTCTACGCACCTCTGTCTTGAAATCTGCAAACAGTGCTTACGGGGTATAATGAAACCGGTTTGACGCATGCAAATGAGGCTTTAAACTATGGTAAACCTAACCGTCTGCACACAAAACATGCATGTAAATCACACATCAACTGAGCGCATACAGAGCAACAAATAACCACACTGTTGCACAACGACCAGTATTTGAACCAGCGAGAAACAATCGTATGGCGTTGAACTACAACTAACCATAATGCACATGTTGTCTTTGGCAGAGGCACATATATCGTATGTAACTCAAAGTCACAAAAAAACTCCAATTCACCGCACGTGGATAATGCTGATGAGGTGAGCAAAGGCAGAGAAAGGAAAAAAACATGTCTAAATTACATCAATCAAAACACAAGCTGCAGAAAATAAAAACTTGAAAACTTGTCCACTGAAACCTAAAACCTATGTGAACGCCAATAATGATACATACCTACGGAATCAAGCCGTAATGAATCAGCATTTGTAAAATGCTTAAAATCTGTGGTAAATGCATTAAAATATTATGCTTTTTCTTCTCAACAGATTCGTATATTCTAACTTCAATAGCAATCCGTGTTTTTCCATTAAGTATCTAAAAGAAAAACACAGATAGTAGCTAAAGAAATCATCTCACTGCCTTGTAAGGATTATGGAAGATAGGAAAACGGAAGATGGATTCAGCTACTACGAGAAGCGCTTGTGCATTTTGTTTTTCCTTTCTTCGTTGCCAAATTCATTTCCTGTATTGCAAAGTTTAGTTACGCAGTATACTCCTAAGCATCACTGCGCCTTGAATGATGTTATGGATGAGTTCACAACAAAGGTATGGAAAAGTGCGATGTGCAGAAATTAAAAACCTTACTATTGCGACTGAAGTGCATGCAATTCTAACGAACGTTATTGTTATTTGTTTAACAGTTTAATTTGGGTTTCCTCATCAGTGTGACCTTACTTCAGTAAAATGGGAACTTCGGTTTTGCAATGCAAGAGTAGCTGTTTAAAAGCCACAGTTTTCGCGCAGGATTGTTGATAGTAACTTGAAGGAAGTAAGAATGTGTTTTTGAAATTCAATAACATAAAGTTAGCCTTATTGTAGTTTGGATAAAGTTTGTTGGTTCTCAGGCGGTGGTCAATTTAACATAATTGAAGGTTGCCAGTGGTCTGAAGAACATCAAAACAAGAGTTGGATATATGGAGGGTAATATCATCAGCAAATAAAGGAATATGAAAAGAGGAAGCTTGAATGATATCATTGATGTAAATAAGGAAACCAAAAGGTGTGAGAACTCTACCTTGAGAGATCTCACAATATAACTTTTTTATGAAGATTTGAAAGCCCTTTTTTGGTACATTGCATTCTATCATGCAAATAATTTGAGAACAGTTGGTGTGAAACACCTCTTATACCACAGTGAAAGAATTTACCAAATATAAATTCATGGCCACAGCAGCCAAACGTCTTTGGTAAATCCAAAAACAAGGAACTAAGCGGCGACAGACCTGATTGAAACAAAACCCTGACTATGCGCTATGTACCTTAGTTGACTCGTGTCGGTAGCAGTGGAGTGTTCAAGGGGAGGCGAGCGAGGCACTTGCTTCGGGCCCCCTTTTTGGGGGCCCCCTTGAGGTGTTACGCGCGTAAATTTTCCTTATTTTTGATGAAAAACTTATTATTCACTCATATAGTGTACTACAAAGCAGATCATAAGTAATTACTCTGCTTTCAAAGGGGCCCCCTACAATAACTGTCATGTACAAGTACTTTGCTTTCAAAGGGACCCCAACAGCAACTGCGGTTTGAAGGTACTCTGCTTTCAAAGGGGCCCCCTGCAGCCACTGAAATGTGTAAGTACTCTGCTTTTAAACTTCTTTGAAGAGGTCTTAAAGAAACTGTAACGTGTAAGTAGGCTACTCTGCTTGCAAAGGGGCCCCCAACAGCAAATGTAGTATGTAAGCACCTTGCTTTCAAAGGGGCCCCCAACAGCAATTATTATGTAAAATTCCATGCTTTCAAAGAGGCCCCAACTGCAATTGTAATGTATAAGCACCTTGCTTTCAAAGAGGTCCCCAACAGCAACTTTAATGTAAAAGTACCTTGCTTTCAAAGGGGCCACCAACAGCAACTTTAATGTTTAAGTACCTTGTTTTCAGAGTGGCCATCATCAGTAACTGTAATATGCAAGTAATATGCTTTCACAGGGAACCCAAACAGCAGTTGTAATGTGCAACTACTATGCTATCAAAGGGGCCCCTAACAGCAACTGTAATGTGTAAGTACCGTCCTATCAAAGCGACGCCACCACCATCTCCAGTGAGCAAATAAAAAAAAGCTTCAAACCAACTTCTATACCTAAAAAATTGTGGGTTAAAATTTCTTCCAAAAGTTCTGAAAAGACCCTATCAAATAAGAGCAAATAGGCATACTTATACCAAATGACAACTTTTTATAACAATGATGATTTTTAGAGATTAAAGTATTTGCTATATTGATAATTTTATGAAAATGACACTGATGAACAAAAAGTAGTCTTTTTTATGTCTCTGAGTTGAAAACGTTAGACAAATTTCTCATTTCTTGTGATGTTGTACTTTAGTGAACGTTTCCATCAGAAAATAAGGCAACATGCAATTGTTATAGCAGGGACAACACTACATCTTTTCATTCATAGGACATTTTGTTCTTAGTTTCCAAAGTAATTTTGTGTTATTGCTGTTGCGCTGCAAAGACTGCTAATAAGCAAGGATACATTCGTGCTTCTTATCACGTAGCAGAACTGGTATTTTTTGGGTATTATGGATACTAATTTTTTCTACAGATATTTCAGATATTTTACGTGGTTTGATTTAGCCTATGGTTGAAGTCACAGGTTATTTGAAGCTTGACTAGTAAATGGTTGGTTTAAGGTAGACTTGGTTGGTGATGTTTAAGCTCTTTTGCCAACTCTTAGCCGGCATAACTTGAACCGTTTTCCTTAGCACAGATTTAATCAATTGTGTAGGCTACTAGCTGCAGTAGAAATGTTTTCGATAAACTACATGATGAATTATTTCCTACTATTTCACATTTTTCAAACAACTAGTGTTAATGCAAGATGAGGGCAGCCTTGACTCATCTAGCCTCAAAGTTTTCCAAAACAAGTCTCAATTTGGATGCTTTTGTATGCTATGTCCTTGCAGTTAAAGATGAAATTTAAAACAAATTTAGTGTTTCAAACTTCTTGGTTGTTTTTTATAGTTTCATTGGTTCCCACAAAGACATGAATGTGAACAAATTCAGGATACCAACTACCAAGCATTTTTTTAAAGAAGGAAGGTGTAAAACTTTCAAAGAGGCAAACTTTGCAGTTTATTGATGGTGAATGCAGAAAAATGGGGCGGGAAAATAAAGAAGTGGGTCGATGCCAACTTGCTATTGGCTTAACTTTTAAGTGTTGCTTCGTCTTCCCAACTTTCAATGTTTTCAAAGTTGTGTATCATGAACACCCTTTTGCATTTTCTCCTTCTGCTATTTCAGTTATGACATGGTCTCAGGAACATATCCTTGGGTGGCCGTATCTTAGGCAAATCAAAAGTGAATATCACGGTTGTCTGAGTATGATGACGTCATCATAGGGCCCCTTTTTTAGTCTTGCCTCGGGTCCTCCCAACCCTAAACCCACCACTGGCTGGTAGCATCTTACCTCAAGTGTTCTAAACCAGGGATCTTCACACTTTTTTGTCAAAGGGTCACATATGCTAGTACACAACAGTTCAAAAGCCGGACATCTCACGTGATGTGATTTTTTTGGGATATCTTTCATTCTATCAAATCAACAAATTTTCAGTGAATATATAATTTTTCATTTTAGGGAAAATGTCTTTGCGGCCGGATGAAATGGTTTAGCGGGCCGGATGAAGGTGTTTCCCGGGCCGCATTCAATCCGCAAGCCGTAGTTTGTAGACCCCTGTTCTCAATCTACAGTATTAACGTGTGCAGTTATTTAGACTTGAGTTCGACAATAGTGTTTTTCGATCAGTAAGCCTATGAAAATGCAAAAGAAATCGTTAAAAGGAATCTAACAAACGCCTAACCTAATATCTGTGAGTTTACGGAATTTATGGGCATATGAGTTTCGTTACCATAGCATAAAGAATAAAATGATTGTTTGTTAGCTTGATTAATCTGGAATACTCTGCTAGGGTTGTCTTTTTCAGCTTTTGATAGAAACATGGAAATTTTTTGTACGCTTCAACATTATCTATAAACGACCTCATATAATTTTTGAGCAAACACATGAGTCTGCAACAAATACCTACACAAAAAATAAATGAAAAGTTTTGGGTGATATGACGCAGCGCAAAGAGAATGAAATATTTGACGTCATTCCACGCGAGCCACGCGTAGTCCGTCGTAAACCACATCATTTTACGTGGTGTTACGATACAGCACGCGTGCGATAAGAAGTGGCTTATTAGGGTTATGACGTCACTCATTCATTAGGCTTGCTTCTAACAACTCCTCACGATCGAAAAAGCATTATAATTTGATTGATTTGACGTCATAAGACTCTGATAGGTCAGGATGAGAATAAGAAGTGGTGTATTAGGTTTGCAATGTCACAAATCATTAACCTTGCTTTCAACAACTCTTTCGCCTGAAAAAGCGTTATTATTTATTTTGGCGTCACAAGAGAGTTGTGGTTTCAGACCTTTTGCCATTGACGTAACAGACGAATCTCTTGACATTCGACAGGCAAAGTCGCAAAGGTCAAACTGCAAAACCACAAATGCAAAGTTCTTAGCAGCAGTGGCCAGAATCACTTTGCCCTTTTCGGCAGTAGCAAAAGTCTGCATGGTCTTTATACATGCCATTTCTTAAGTAAAACCATTGCTGAATTTCGGTTGCATTGATGGCAACCGGAGTGTGAACAGAAGTGAGATTCTCAAGATTAAAATGCTTTCGGACCCAGGTCCGGATTTTAAAATTTTGGAAAAGGAGTGGAGTCGGAGTCTGAAAATGTGACTCCGGCCACCTCTGGTTCTCAGGGGTTTGTGACGTCAGCACCACCAAAAACATGACGTCATTGCTGTTAACAGTGTGTCAAGTTAACCTGCTATACGACTTGAGAGAGTTCAAGTAATCAAAAGCACCTAATGATTGCTGCAAGCTCTCAACTATCTACAGATTTTTTATTTAGTGCGCACCAACTAATGAAACAATAAGATCTGTTTTTATCCTCATTTTCCGTTCACCACCAACGCAATCGCCCACGATCAAGCGTGGCCGATTATGCTGTTTGTGAACAGAAAATGTTACTGAAATGAAAAACTTTTAAATGGCCCTGGCAGGAAGCAATGCTCAACACACCTTGATAAAATTAAGTTTTACGCGCTAAAGCCAAATCAAATATGTTCATTTCTCCAAAAGAAATGTAAACTTTAACCCGGAAAAATATCATTTCCGATTTCATTGCTCAGTTAGTAGAGTGAAATTTAAAGCAAATGCATGTCTGCAAAAAAAATAAACGATTTTCATTTTACTTTATTTTTCAAAGTATTAAACACTCGTAATTTTGTTCAGCAAATTTTCTGCATATTTTGCAACATCGCGTGGAGCATGATATGTGCATTTAAATAGCAAGATTTTTAAAGCATGCAAAAGCAATTTTTTGATTTATTCACAGAATAAAATGGCAGCAAAAAAGAATTCAACAGGGAACAGTACATCCTTTGCACAAAATATTTTATATTGAATCGAGCCATAATTTCAATTTTGTTAAATAGCAAAACAAAAAGTAATCTCAACTCAGCTTTCTCTGTTTAGCAAATATCAAATACTAAAATGTACATAAAATGTGTTATGAAAATTCGCGAAAATGCACAAAGCCTCATAAACGTAACTGACTTGGAAAGCAAAACAAATAGTTGGATGGAAAATTTCATTACAGTTATTTTTCAAACTGAGTAAGATTTTTCTTTTGAAATTGGTATTTAAACTACATAGCCTGCCATTGCTTGTTGAGGAGATGGTTTAACGTACACTTTACGCCTGTCAGTTTTTCGCGGTTTTATTGTACTCGCTACAGCTTTACCAAATAAAGAGTTTGCTGGTAAAATAGGCAATAACATGTAAAAACGGACTTTACATTTTTCAGATAGGAAGAAGTAATATCACAGAGAATGCGACTATTCACATATATAACATGTTCATACCTTTTGAAGAGGACTCAGTGGGAAAAATCTCAAGAAGTCAGTGCCGACGATACAAACGAAATGCTTCATTCAGTCTGTCTCATCTCAGTTCAAGTGAGTAAACCAATGACTCAGTGGCCTTTCAAATATTGTGGTATCAGTCTTATTCATATAAAAATATATTTGCATGATGTAGGAACATGGTTACCTTGTATGACGCAAGAGAGCAAACTTTTTGACTTCGGGCCCGCGTTGTTTTCTGAAATTTGTCAGCGGATTGCTTGCAGACGGATGGGGTGCTTGTGTAAACTGATATAAAACTGATGTTAACGCTAGTCTAAACAATAAAACGTTATGTCTTTCAAGAGGTAACAAAGCATGAACAAAGTAACGCCTGTTGCATGACTTAAACGCATGTATTTTACAACTGTGCAAAAATGTCACATAAAATGAGAAAAGTGTTTCTCGTCTTGACTTTAGCCAGTGTATCATGATAGGGGCAGTCCCGTCGCCACGGGGGGCTTTGGTGGGCTTAGCCCCGCCAAACACTGCTCCAAGCCCCACAAAATTGAAATGTGAAACACTATAAATCAGTAGAGTTTTGGTTAATTTTACAATGTAAAGCCCCCCTGCACAAACGCAAAGCCCCCCCGCAGAACCGCAAAGCCCCTCTATTGAAAACTTTCTGGCGACGGTTCTGGATAGGGGTTAATTTTGTTTTGTAAATTTGCACAATAGACCTGAAATGCTGGTAAGCTTACTGTGATTTGTGAAAATTTTTGCTTGTGTTCTTGACGATGGACATCAGCTTGCATACATGCGTCGAGTCCAGCAACAGCATCTCTTGTAGAAATCCAAATTCTTTTACCCCGGTCAGGTGTATTTTGCCCATATAGGGTAAGCGTACCAGCCATGTAAAGCAAGGTATACTTTAAATGACCCTCTAAAATTGATTCGTCTAGTAGCTAAATTTTCCGATGCCGTTTGTCGAGCAGATCTCTCAAAATTTGCACAAGCTTTGTATGCAACAAATAAGAGGTGTAATTGCTAAGTTTGGGCAAAGTAGGCTACACCTGACGTTTTCAAATAAGAAGCTGTGTGAAAGATGTTTTTGCCCATCTTGAGCAAAGACGTTTTAACATGTTGATGTGGTACCAAGCGAATTGTTTTTGGCAGATGAATGAAAACAATGTGAGAAGCAGCTTCGGCCTGCGTGATTCACGTTAAACTTTGGTAATTGGTTCGCGGACCTCCCAAGAGGTGATAACCTCGCCGTTCACTAATTTCTCTTGAGACAGAGTCGACCTGAGTTTGCACGGCAAAGCTTGTGATGTTCTATTTGTACAGAAAATGTGTTCCAGTTGTTTTCATTGAACACCTGGGAATTCTTTAAAAAAGTCAGAGCACTACATTTTCGCTGCTTTCCAAAAATTTTTAAATGCAAGAGTCAGCGCTAGGGTTTTCATTCTTGAAGATTTAGTGTAATGTCTCGCTGTAACCAAAGCAACATGGCTGACTCTGATGACCTCCCTCCAGCATTGGATTGAAGAAAAGGCACCACTTGCAAGGCTATTGCAGAGCGTTGGTGCGCATCCCGGTTATGAAAGTGGACCTGCGGTGGCTGAGGCCGTCGCAAACCTTGCAGACGACACCGAGTTGAGTGATGTATCAACGGATGAGGTGGAACGCTCTGACAGTAACGATGACTTCGCAGGCCCGTAACCAGCTTGGGAAACCCGGAGGGGCGTGGGACACCAGGAGGAGAGTTTTCTGGGAGGGGCCCAAAATTTTTGAACTATTTCCAATAGTTATAAACCATGTCCAACATTTTTCCAGGGGGGTAGAAAAATTTTCTAGGGGGAGTTCGCCCCTCTGTGCCCCCTGGTTAGGGGCCTGTGACTTCGTACCACTTGCTGGCAATATTTCTTCAAAAAACAAAGACTTTGCAGCTGCAAGGTGAAAGAAGCGTCGCTGCCCTCTGCAGGCACTGCATAATTATGTGCATTGCGATGATCCAACAGTCTCCATGTCCAATCCTCGCTTCAACCCCAGTGCCGGGAGGAATTCTCTTTTCATTAGTTCAATATAACGTCTGTGTTCATAGTTACTGGACGTTCATCATCAGATATTCGAAACAGTTTTTGAAATTAGCAAAGACTTAGAGATGCATTTCGTTCATCGTTTAGAAACATTCTGCCTTTAACCCATACAATAAACTTTCGAATATATTCTTGTAAGAAACAAAGTTGTACTAGATTGTCCTTACGCGTAGAAATAGTTGTTTCATGAAAATGTACTGCAAAATCTGGTACCTTATTTACTTTCGTGAAGAGCATTTGTTTCACGGTTATTGGCGCAGTAACTGTTTTCCGAAGCACAGGTTTCTGGTCGGTTTGGAATTTGCAAATATTGTGCTTTTCAGGTGAAGTGGTTTTTAATGAGTCAGCCAACAACAATTCAGCAACTATACAGTGCAAGTCCTGGTTCTACGAAGGAGTTGAACGTTCGGCTGTGACTGAAGTGAGACTTGAATGAACCCTGGTTTTAACGATAAATTCAAGACTGGTGATTTGCCAAGGCCGTGTTTTTAGTAAATCATGTGCTAGATCTTCGAATGAAAATTTTAAAATGCGAAAAAAGAATTTTGTAATATAAAGCTGTTTTTTATTGTATAAAAAGTAAAGTATGCCTTGCTTGGTTCGGTTGAGACTAAGTATCTTAACCTTCCAGATGAGAAATTACGCTCTGGAAAAAAAAAACTCATCATATCAGTCCAAAAGTATTACGTTTGTTGTGAAAAATATTTAATTAAACAAGGAAAGCGTTTTGGCCATACCCAGTATTGTTTGTTTGCGACACATATCAATTACATTTTTTTCTGTAAAAAATGTCAGTATTGGAAAAAGTGCCATCAACTTTACTACCTAAATATGCAGATTTTTGTGCTTGATGCGTTTCATTGCACGGGTATAACCAAATAGAGGAATCTATGTTTCCCAGCATCGCACATCAAGAACAATGTTTTGTTCCGTATTTTTGGTCCTTTTTGTTTTTATTGAATTGCCCGATGTTGTTATTTGCAATTGGCGTAAATTGCTTTACATCTCAATATACCTTGACAAAATTTAGCTCCACTTTGCAACACCACTTAATAGTGAATAATCTATTTAAAATAAAAAAAACAAAAAACGAATGATAAAAAATTGTGCAGGTTGCGGTTGGGTCGCTGACACCATAAACAAAGTTATCGTGGTGAAGGCAAGCAAACGATTTAACGATCTAAACAAGCATTGGATTTTACCGGATTTTGCACATCTGAACGTACTGCAAAGTGCAAATCTCAACATTACGATTATTACTGCAAATTCGTAAAGTAGGAGGACTTCAACCAATTTGTTTAAACGCCTCCTTACAAACAAAGAATGCGTAACCAAGCATCGTCGGAAATCAATACCAAGGAAAAGACCAAAGCCAAGTTAAGTTTTAGGGACCGTAAAAAACGATATATTGTCTTGGACTATTTCAGCCACAACTCACCAGCCGATAGAGTTAGAGAGCTGTTTAAACCTTCTAAAGATGTGGAAAGACTAGTTTCGATCAAACAATGTTTTGAAGTTTGGGATTTAAGGTTTTGTTGTTGGTTATGTCATGATAGAGGCAGGTTTAGGTCTTTTTGACCCACTTCATCTGGCCATGGGCTTCAACCGCAAAAGGGAGCTTTGTGCTTCCTTTACAAAAACAAATCTAAGCGAAAATTTGCATCTTTAGAGCCCTGGATTAACCCCTAAGGTTTGTTGTTAGCAATTTATTGAAGAAACACAAAACCAGCAATTAAAAATTACTGTAATTAATCCCCTAGGGGATTCATTGTTTTTCTGTGGTTTTTAGTTCATAACTTGCTAACCACAAACGTTAGGGGATTAATTAATTTTATTTAATTGCTGGTTTTGTGTTTTTTTTCAATAAATTGCTAACCACAAACGCTAAAAGCCAATCAGTGGCTCTAAAGATCCGAAATTTTGCTTAATTTTATTTTTAAAGAAGCACAAAGCTCCCTCTTGATATTGAGGCTCAGGTCCAAATAAAGAAGGCCAAAAAGGACAAAACCTGCCCCTATTGTGACGTAACTCATAAAAAACTCACATCCAAAACTTCCCAACTTTTCTGTAATCTAAACTAGAAGACTTCTCAAATCCGTGGAGGGTTTTAACAGCTCTTTAGCTTTATCAGTCGGCAAGTTATGACTGGACAAATCTAAGCCATTCAAGCTGCGTGCGGTTCTTAAAGATATACGGTTCCACATTTTCGTGGATGTATAAAAGAACAAAGTGATTTAACATCTAATTGTATTTTGAACAATCATAAAATTAGTGTTTACGGAGCACTTTCCTGCAGTCACTTGAAGCAATTACGACTTCAACCCAGTAATTAGGAGTAAAGGTAATTCAAGCTGGAACTAACAACACGCTGCACAAATAATCACGCGAACAAAGTGGATAAAGAGCACCTGCCGTAAAATGGTTAAAATTTAAAATTTACATTTATAAAACATAATTTCAATTTTATGGGTAATGATTAAGTCAAAACTGCTGTAATGTATTTGGCCTCCATATTATTTGTAAATAAAACTGTTAATTAATGAGTTTTGACAATATTTGCTTAAACCTTTGTCAACGTGTCCTATTGAACCATGCGTAAAATTCACCCAAGTATGTGACGTTGTAAAGCATTTCTACACAGCACAAGTTCAGTGGAAACCACTGTGTACAATTATTAACTTTTACCGTCCTTCAATCCACGCCTGCAAAGTTCACGTGAAAATGTCATAGTTCACTGGACTGAATGCATGTGTTTTAATTCATTGTCAGTTCGACATGGTGTGTGATCAGTCATGGAAAAAACCATTCGCGATTTCTCTTTACTTCTACGGGGTGATGGTCGGTTGTGCTCTGGCTGGCTACATTATCGACAGGTGAGTTGAAAACTATCTTGTAGGAAACCAAAGTAGAACAAATTTTTTCAACAGTTTCAAACAATAGCTTTCAGATATAATGGAAAGCTGAACTTTGCAACAAGTTTCAAAAAATGAAGATGGCGGGTGTCAGCCTGAAGCAGAATGCGGTTTAGGAGTCTGAAGTACGTTAGTTTTACCTTGCTGATGGAGTGTTGTTGCAACAGTAATTCTGCTAAGTACAAGTGGAACTAAGGACTACGACATTTGGTTCATGTGCTTGGCTGATAATCCGGTGGTGCGAAGCTACCATCTGAAGGATTTTCGCTAAACGCCTACAAGTCAGAATCCGCCTGGAAAGCGACGATGCACTGGAGACCAGGCGGCGGGCATAGTTAGTTATATGGCTGTAGGGCTGATGTTAGAGCAGACATCCGACCTTATGCGTGGGCGTCAAGGGCCGCTCTTTAGTTGCTGCATCCTCCTGTTCGAAAGATGGCGTGCCTATTCATTCGCAAACGACCTAGTTGAAAATCGGGTGTCGTAATCACAAGAGCAGTCTTTTCTCTGCTATTTGTTGACAGCCTCATGATCTACCAATTTGTCCGCAAACTAAGAAAAGCAAGCTAATCCAAATACACACAAACACCTTGTACCAAAGTTACACCTGAAAAGTAACTTTGCATTAAAACAATCTGCTGACCAATGAGAAGATATCTTAAACCAGGCGATGCCTGTAAACAAATATGTTACACTTTTTACATTCAATATGTTACACTTACACTCAATATGTTACACTTTTTACTATGAACTTTAGCAACATTTCATTTGTCTAACAAACTACTGTGATTTCTAGTATTCTGTAACTCTGTTTTATTATATGTGTGTATTTACTTTTTTGTATTTTCTGTGTGCACATTCTATGCTTT
>Ga0210059_1000636_pt1 | contig 46628 bp, 27 predicted proteins | sample Ectturendosymbi2_FD_188042 | JGI IMG/M metagenome (GOLD analysis project Ga0210059, IMG submission 188042) | Ecteinascidia turbinata endosymbiont from Florida, USA - Sample 2 (SPAdes) (version 2) | ecosystem: Host-associated > Tunicates > Ascidians > Unclassified | place: Key West, Florida...
AAGCTGAAAACACTGGGGTATCTTTGTTTACATAATAAGACACAGTCTGTTTAAGTAGAAAAATACACATGTCAGTGCCATGTTTTGGCTTGAAGCCAAACTGGTTGTCTGTTGTGGCCAAAAGTGGAGAAATGCATGACAAGATGTAGTGTTCAAACAACTTGGAGATGATAGTTGCACGGGAAACAGGCCTATAGTTCCCAGCATCACTTATATTCCTATTCTTGTTTTTGCAAATAGGTACAATGGCTGTTTGCATGCATTCCTGAGGAATTTTGCCATGCATTAAACACACCTTGAATAGACTACTCAGGTGGTTTCACACACTTGAATCAGCATAGAAAATATGTTCAGCAAAGATGCCATCTTTGCCAGCTGCGCGATTCAATGGTAGTTTGCGCAGCAGAGATTTAATTTGAAGCTGTTACACATCAACTGATCAATCCTTTCAAAATTACCACGTCAGATTATATTTTGATGCACAAAATTGCCAATTCCATAGTTTTTTGATGAGTTCAGCAATGCTTAAAAGTGTTTTCTCCACATGACAATGACTGCTTTATTTCCTGTTTCTCCTCCCACTGTAGATGGAAGCCATAATTTCTTGCTTTTTCTGATGCTCTGCCAGCTCTAATATTGTGCATACGAAATATGTTGATAAAACTGATCATTAGGGCTTAGGAATTCGTGTTTAGGTAAGTGTGTCGGTAGAGGTTTGGGTTAGGGTGAGAAAAAGAAAAATAATTGAGGTCAACGACTAGGCCGAAAATTTTCAATGGTCAAAGTTATTCCCGTGCTATAGCTTGTTGCGGGCCTTTGACATCTAACCAAAAAGTTTTAATTTGCACAAGACACATCAAAAAAGTAATTGCCAGACTTTATTTCTTTATTCTGAGAAGCAAAATAACTGAAAAACAATAACAGGTCAGCAATTTCGCAGAGGTCAGAAATTTCGCTTGACAACGGGATAATAAGCAAGTTTGGCGCCCCTATGTTCGAACCTGAGGTCTTTCCGAAGCAAATATACTGTATTGAAGAAAGTACTTGTGACATTGTTGGGCCTTTTCGGCGCCCCACGTAGTAAGTCGGCGAGCCCATGGTGATTCGGCGCCCGGGGAATTGTGCTGCTATTGCCCCCCCTCATTATGCCCTTTCCCCATGCATTCCGAAACCACAAAGCTGCATCAACACCGTGCCCTCACATAAAGCATTAAGTCGGGCGTGTTACGCCAGCACCACTAAGCATTATCACAAAACTGTGGTAGGCTACTGTGACATGCTACAGCACTAGGGTCAGACACTGTGACAGAATAAGAACGCTCGCTTACCATATCTACGAGACCTCGTCCTTCTCATGCTATAAGAAAGGATAAGTCAGTCCGTACTGCGGCATTTCAGGCAAAAATATATCAGTCAGAATCTGGCTGAGACGAGTTTAAGTCCGTGGATGTGAGAACCTGACTGTTACGCAAATAACTGCTGTTGAGGTCTTACAGATTTACAAATTATTTAAATTACTGCGCCCCACTCCGCCTTTATGAAACTTCTTCGATCGCCACTAGTGTCCGATAAATAGGCTGAATGTAATCCTCCAATCCGGAGACTAAGGTAGAGAACATTAGTTGTAGTCCTCGAAAAATTAGCAGTTAGTATCGTTGCCGTACTAGCTGAGCAAAAATGTTAACTCATGCAAGAGATTTGTTATTCTTGTTCAGAGCTAGCTTTTTCTGTCCAAATTTGGCTTTCTGTTCGATGTCCAATGCCTTGTGAAAAGGTCCTAACTGTGAGAAACTAAAATCTACGTGTGACAATATAGGAGCTGTGTACAGTTCAGATGTAGATGGCAAGCAATTATACGAGAAGAGTCTAGTTTGCAAAATGCTGGTTTCAAGTGGTGTAACTTGAAATGATCGCGTGCTGACATTCTTCGAATTGCTTTGCAAATAATGCTAATGATGGCAGTTATACAGCATTTACTGCAAGCTGCGAACGATTTTTCAGCAAACTGAAACTGGTCCTTTCATACCTGCGGGCCTCATTGACAAACAATAAGTCAGGGAAGGTTATGTGATATAGCTTTGATGAGAATAGAAAAGGAGGAAACAGCAAACGCCCGCTGTACTTTGATGAAATCATAGCCGACTTTGCTTTGATAAAGGCACGGGAGCTGTTGTTTTGTTTTTTAGCATTTTTGTGTAATTTAACCGGAAAAGGCTGGATACGTTTATGTCTTGATTGAATGATGTTTTTTGAACAGAAGTGATACACGACTTGCATTAAATAGTTTATTGCACAATTCAGATGTAATGTTTTTTGTTTCAAAAGAAACTGTCGTTTGCAGTTGCAATAGGTTGTTTGATTTTTTTGCAAGATACAGAGTTTTGTCAGGCAACAAAATGTAGACCTATAGACTACGATAACGTTATTATTTGAATGTTATTGATGTTTATCATGAAAACATAAATGAGTATAGAAGTATGTTGTAGTCGTCATGGATAATTTATATTTTATTCGCTGAAAAGTTTAAAGCAAAAGTAAACACAAATATTTTCTGTTTAAAAAAAATTATTTTCGTTATGGTTTATCTTTCGTAAAAATTGTGCCTACATTTAATATTTAAATTATTAGAAAGGGCGCAGATTTAAATTTTTCCATGGGCGCCACTTTGGATAGATACGCCTCTGGTTTACAATCTTAACTAAGCCCACCAACGAAAATCTACCGAATATATACCAAATCAAAAATTTATATACCAAGCACTCAAAAACTATGCCAAAATTTTCAAAATTGATATATATATATACCAGTTGGCAACACTGCTAATTGTAGCAGTTGCTGTAGTTCCATTGAAGACAATGAAAAAATGACGCAACAATAAGCCTCCAATTTTACAAATGGCCATTGACCGGAAGCCACCAAGTTCAATGTAACATTCCTACTTTTGAGGCTCTGCTACGTAAATACAAGTACCTATTTCTCGAAAGATGCAGAAAATCTAACAACGTATGGTTACGTGCTTTGATGCAGACAGATTGTTTGTACTCATCTATTCGTTGAACACTATAATCGCATTTTACTCTGTGATCGAACTTCGCAGTGTCCGTTTGATCGATGGCGTGTCAAGCCGCAACGCTTTCGCATTTTACCTAGACTAGACCAAGTTAGGAATTAGCGCCCTACTCCGCAGTGGTGTTGTAACAAGTGTTACGTTTTAGCTAACAATAGTGTTAAGAATGTGTCTGTAACCCTATGGTTTTGTCTTCAATGCAGTTGCAAAAAGTGTCTGTAACCCTGTGATTTCGCCGGCTTCAATGTCTTGTACTACGTTCTGTATTGTCTGTTTCATCAACCTGCGTTCTGCAAAGTGTGTGTGCTCATACTATGCACTTCGTGTCTGCTATAAACAAATAAATTATTTTATAACAATGCATCATCAGGATGGAGTTCATTTTGAAAATGTCACTGAAGTGAAATTCCGGGACATTTTGCTAACCGGGACGGGACAGACGTTTAAACCGGGACGTATGGTAGGTCTATCCAAAGACGCGGATTTTCGCCTAGTTTTTTTTAAAGCACAAAGCTCCCACTTGCGTTTGAGACTCAGGGCCAGATGAAGTGGGCCAAAAGATCTAACCCTACCGCCATTATGACGTAACCCATAAAACTAAAATCCAGAACTTCCCCATCTTCAGAGGGGTTGAACAGCTCTGTCGGCTGGCGAGTTATGGCTGAAAGTCTGCCTTCCCACAAAAAAGACGTTATTCACATCCAGCCAGTCTGAAGAAGTCTACATCATTTCACACCCCGCAATCTCGCACAGCAAACATAGGCGTAGCCGTGGGTGGCCCAGGGAGCTGTACCCCAAATTTTTATTGTATCTAGACATTTTGTGCATTGAGAGGCGTTATCCCACACAAAACATTGTAATTCGCCTAATTTAAACATTTTGACCCCCCCCAAATTTTCGAGCTGGCTACGCCACTGACGGCAACTTTATGCACTGGCGGGTTGACTTTAAATCAAGGCTGTGGATCCGTAACTGAAATTTCAGATTCCGGCTCCAAAATGATTTGGTCCATTGAAAACCATTGTACTATTTGTAAACTCGCTTGCCCCACGAAGTGGAGGCGTGGAACCGGAATCCGAATTTCAGGCTCCGGTTCTACCATCAAAAGTTTTTGGGTCCAGCTCCGGCCATTCAAAATTGCTTGGGCTCCGGCTTCACAGCCCTGATTGAAATTTGATATACTGTATTTTATAAACCATGCACTTGTGCAACGCACAAAGAGCAGGTTCCAGGATTTCTGGAGGTCTTTCTGGGTAGGACCGTCACAGCGGGAGGCTAGTCCATTTGAAACAGATTTACAAACCCGTGCGTAAGATTAATAACAGCTATAAATTTAATAGGCTTTCACGTGGTTTGATTTGATTCATTACACCAACTCAGATCGATAACCCCGAGAAACCCTTGACTGGTAAGGCAGAATGGATTGAAATCAAAGACCTGTAAGTTTCGTACCGCTCGATACGAAAAAATTCATTTCAAGTCATAGTTGTTTCTGCAGACACTGCCAGTGATCCTGCTTTCGTTTTTCCACCATGAAAGATAAGTTATCATGCCGCAATCAAAACTGTCGTGCCAAACCTCCATTTTTACGAGAAATTTCAGAAAAACTAATAATTAACAAAAAAATACGCGCATTCTGATGCTATGATATAAAAACCTAATTCTTGTCAAAGAAGCCGCGCAGACATTTTTTGACAGTCGCAACGTTTTCAAGGAAACACCTTTTGAGCTGACCGTGCAACAATACCTGAAAAAACAGGTGTTATTTCTTCCGCTGGCGAGACGTGCGCATCTGCCGCTACAAGGGTGATGTTGGGTAACTCTATACCGTGTGAAGTTGCATCTGCATGCACAGTCGATGAAATAGGCGACAATTTCACATCAAAGGATGTCGAACAATTGCAAAAAAATGGCGCACACAAGCGTAATAGGGCGAAATCGCACAAAAGGACGGCGCAAAGTGAGATACAAGCATAGGTGTCGTTGCTGAGTCACATCGCAAATAATAATACAGTAAATCTAACTTCCAAAGAAACCGATTTTGATCATCATCGCTCGTTGGTTTTAGAGACTTCGGTGGATTTAAATTTCACATATCGAAACTTGCGGATCTACCGTAATAATCGATGAAAACTGAGCTTGCCAGCGAGCAAGCTGTCGCCTTTTGTGAAATAGACGTTTGCGAGACACCCGTTGAAGAAAACGTAACGATCCTCTGCGGAAGAAAAAAATTCCACGACACGTTATTTCAACGCTCCGGAACGTTGGTGGGATGACAAGTTCGCGGATGAATTTTCACGAGTACAGACAAGACGAAACGACTGTACCACGCGTGATCGCGTCAAGCAAGAGTTTTTACTGCGTGCACCATACTGCTGATGGCAAATGATCCCGGGCAGGCTACCCATAATGAATACCGGCACTGCCCGTTGCTTGTAGTAGGTCATATCTTCGCAAGCTGTCAAACAGACTCCCCACTATACAGCAGCCGGGATTTACTGATACAGAGCTCATGGATACGATTGCCGCAATCAACTTACTGAAAACCCAACGCGCCGTTTCGGGCGCTCACGCGCAGCGATGATAGCCACACAGATGATGATGATGACGAAACGCAAGTAAATTACAAATTCAAGGTGACCTCGAGGGTTTCGGGCAATCGCGTGTTCTGCTGATCGATTAGGAGAGCAATTAAGGCTTGAAACGCGAACAATTCAAACTACAAATCCATGATGGAATAACAGAAACGAACCATTTCAAAACAAAGATCGTTTAAAAATGGCCGCGCCTGTACTCAACAGGTACATTTCATTGCACAACATGCAGCGCACACCGCAATCAATCAACCCGGAGCGACGTTTCGCACGAAGTTCGCATGTTTACCATAACATCAGTTATTATTAACGTAATGTTTGCTGATTCAACCTCCTTTTCTTGATGTACGGTTTATCACAAAATACGCGTACGCTTGAAATCACCTTGTCGTCGCGAACAACACTGTTTGACTCTCTTCCAACGAAACAATACCACAGTGGAGTTTCATCTTCTCCAGTTTTGGAGAAGATGAACTGTGGCTCGGAAATGTTCCGCCATAACTCCCCAACCGGTAGAGCTAGAGCGCTAATCGAACCTTCTAAACATGCGGAAAGACTTCAAAAAGTTGGAAAGTTTTGGTTTTGAAAATTTTGTAGAACAGCGTGACATCACAGAGTGATCACGGTGACTTGATCGGGACCTGAGAAAACAATCAAGTGGCAATTCACTTGTTTCTCTTTTTAAAATACACTACACGAAAATCTGCATCTTCAGAGCCCTTGATTGGCTTTCATCTGGCGTTAGCGGTTGGGAAGTTATGACCAAAAAACGAAATATTTGGCACAGTCTAAACCAGTGTTTCCCAATCTTTTTTGGCTAGTGCCCCCTTTTCTGACAAACAAATTTCTATCGCCCCCCTACCATCCCTAGCACACATATCAACACAATTTTTTCGTATTGTACATTTGGGATGTTTCAAAATGATTAAAACAAGAATGAGCGCAAAGATGCATTTCACTATAAAACTTAGTTTAGTAAATTAACTCATTTAGCAGTTGGAAACTGTTAAGAGTTAATGATTTTGAAACTTAGAGTTCATGAAGGGCTCGATTTCGTTTGCACAGCATTAAACTTGGACAAAAAGGTGAAAAATGCTGATTTGGCTTTAATGAGGTTAACACCATTCCCCTGCAAATGCAAATTAACTTTATTGAACTTCGTGAAGATATATATGGACTGTGACAGCCAAGATACTGTATTTATGACACCCTTTGACAGCCACCTGTGTGTAGCAACAGGCGTACAAACTCTCTTCATCATCCGAGTGCACCACATTGCATAAACTTAGCAGAACACTTCTAAACCCTTTCCTTTGGTCAATAAATCCATTAATACTCTGCCACATATTTAGTAAATTTTGAGTTCGGAGAAGTACAGTATTGAATTTAATCTGCAGATTTTAAAAGTTTTTGAACTTAGCCGTGACACTTGCAGTCGTCCACTGGCTCTACCATCTCTCTCTCCCTGGATTTCCTTGGCGCTGCTCAAGCTAAAGTGCATTCTGGAACACACTTCTATTTTCCGGAATCTTTTCGATTCCTTTTAGGTAACTTATTCTGGTTGGCACCTACCACTATCTGTAGAAAAATATAAATTGCCTTTCTACTTTCGAATTGAACTGGTACAAGGTGATTATTACATTTGTGGTCATCAACGCCTTCGGTGCTGATTGACGCATATATGCGTCATACCTTCAAATGCACAGGGTGCGGAATCACGCATATATGCGTCATTCAATCAAATACGCCAGGTGCGGATTGACGTATATAAACGCCAAGGCGATAACTTTTCGCGTACTTGTTTGTTTGCAATGAAATTTTCCACAAATGTTCTTCATATCAAGACACGCTAATCCTGAAAATTTCATACAAACTGACCAAAAACGTTTTGAGTTATGAAGTTTGGTAGCAAACCATCTTGCTAGGGCAAGGCTACAAGAGTTTTTCAGAAAAGTTAGGTGCGAACAGTTGTGTGATAACACACAATAACATTTATTGTACTCATTCGGTTGCAATGAAAATTCACAACATTGTTCTCCATACCTACCCGCATAATCCCTGAAAATTTCAAGAAATATCAGCAAGAACTTTTTTAGTTATGCAGTTTGGTAGCCAGCAACAGTTTGCTAGGCCTAGGCTACAACACTTTTTGCAAAACACTTGGGTCTTGACCGTTGTTGCGTGTATAAGGATAACTTTTTTTTAGTTGTATTGGTGCACAGAAAACTTCTACATATATCATTCATACTTATTCTCATCATCTCTGAAAATTTGAAGTAATTCTAACGAAAAACTTCAGAGTTAGGTACTTTCGTTCCGTAACTGCCGACGCACGTAGCCCACTAAACTTTATCCTATACAGCAGGGTTGAGCAGTTGTTGTGTGAAGCACCATAACAATCTTAAAACTAACGTTTGTGCAGCCAAAATTTACAAGAATTATTTTCAGATTGTTATGCGTTTTGCCTGAAAATTTGAATCTAATACATCAAGAACTTTGCGAGTTAATATTTGTTGAATCGAGCAACAGGACTCTGTTCCGGCGCATCAGAGCAATTGTTTGTGCGCGTGGCTGGCGACGCGCTAATTTGGGTTCAGTAGTTGTTGAGTAGGGCGCAATAACTTTTAACATGCTCGGTTTTTTGCAACCAAATTTTAGAGGAATCTTCCTTTTGTGAAAATGCATCTTACCTGAAAATTTGAGGTCAATCGGGCAAGCACTTTTTGAGTTATTCAATTTTGAGTACAGCTGTTGGATGAAAACAACCTAAAAACCGTCCCGCGCCTGCTAAATAATCGCGTGGAATTCACACCGCACCGAAGGTATTAAACTACTCCATCCAAAATTAGCTCACGCTTTTGGTTACAGGCTGAGTCTAAATGCAAGCGTGCATTCTCAAACCTGGCCGGTGATAGTCACTGTAACGAAACGGGCATTGTTAAGTAGCAGTTTACCCGTGCCAAGAAGTACAGCTGACGAAAATTCCAATCATAATCATTTCATTATAGAGGAGGAGAGTTTTACTATACAGCTTACCTTTAGTGATGGAAACTGTAGTTCATCAATTTATCTCCTAGCATTTCACCTCTGTTTTGTTTCCAAAATGCTACGTTTTTGTTTACAAATTACATGCATACATGTTTGTTGATCATACTGCTTTTTATGACGTTTGGTCACACAAAGCTAGTAAGACAACAGAAATGTAATTATTAACTGGGTCTCCTATCGCCCCTTAACTGCCCATTTCTGCTTCATCGCCCCCCAATCGCCCATTTCTGCTTCACCTCCCACCTCGAGTTTCTCACCGCCCACTTTGGAAACCACTGATCTAAACATTTAGATTTCCCAGAAGAGAAATGTGTGATTTAGCTGAAGGTATTTAACTTCGCCGCATCACAAACGTCACAACTGGGGCGAAAAAAACAAAGAACAATGTGGAACACTTTACGAAGACACGTCTTGCTACAGTTATATGGTTAAAAATTAACTCGGTTGCGAAATTGACGAAAAGTGTCAGCGCAAGCGACGATTTTCCGAATCAGAAAACAAGGAAGCAACGTTGTACGCGCGCTCAGCGCCACAAGGCGGTGGCGCAACCGAACTGACGCCCGAACAAAAAAAACATGCACCGTCCTACCGGAAGTTCGTTGTGGGTAAAAACGTGGTTGATTAACGGTGGTTGTGGTGTACCACGGACAATGATGTGCGCGATGTCAAAACAAAGTAATCGTGCCTCTCATGGACAAATAGGTCTTAAAACGGAAAGGATCACTTGTGATTGTTGTTCGGCATTCGATTTCGCAGCTCTGTGCCTTCCTGTCCTTTCAAAGGCTTCTCGACTTCATCTTTCCCTTCATCCGCTTGCACCATGGTCTGCAACGAAGCAGAAGAAACGCTAGCGGTGGATTTGACTTTCCAGGGGAGAATACGAGCATCGACAGCGTATCACTGGTCTGCCTCGTTTTCGAAATTGGTTCGGTGAATTTGACCGTAAACGCAAACTCAGCAACCTGTCGAGTGACTTTCACGACCACCGCGTGCACACCATACGTCATTCGTGATGTGCATGTAAATCGAACATAGTCAAATTCCACTGAATACTAAAAAAATTATTAACAAGTTATTTAGCAGATGGACGGTGCGAAATTAACTGGTCATCAATGAAACGTTAACAATCAGTTTTAAGATTCAAAGCCCTCACGGTTCACGCAGCAACAACAGTTGACATTTTACATTTATTATAAATCTCTGGTACCGATATTTATTAATACAAGTGTTTAAAGCGAGTGTGTGGGTTCTTTCAACAAAAAGAAACCATCGCGCCAATACTTTGGTAGATAATGAAACGTTTACTGCCTTAAGATAGCGTTCACTTAAGCTGCAATACCGTCCGAGATTAATTCGTGGATACTATTACGACGTCCGTACATGCTCAGACGAACGAACTGAGCAGCCACTGGCTGTGAATTTCGCCGACAGCATGCGTGTTGTCGCTTGCACAAGGGTGATTAACTTCGAGGGCAAATTTCTTCCGCAGAGATTCACAAACAAGGCATTTTCATTCCGTTACACTTAATTCCAGAACAGGAATAAGAAATTTTTTTTAACACGAAAAAGGAAAAGCTTTAACAATATGTATATGCGAGCTGGTTTAACATGCATTCGGTAACAAGCATGGGTATCGGAAGGGGAAGGGGAGTCATGGTACCCCCTGGGTTTTGAAATTTGACATTTTCCTGTTGAAGATTAACCAAAAAAAGTTGCTTTCTTGGTTTCGAGTGGGTAAAATGAAATTTCACCACTTTTGCCCCCTGGAAACATTTTTTTGGCTACCCCTGAAAAAATACACTATTGGCCAATAGCCCTGTTGGGCCAAATATAAATCCACTATTGGCCCATAGAAAATCCTCCTGACGCCCATGGTAACAAGACACAGTGCACTTGTGGCATTTGATATACAAAATAAGAAAGGATCGTTCGTGTCGCGTGCCAATTACCTTCGTACTGCGCTTCTCGTAGATAAAGATGACTGTGATCAGGATCACCACTTCAGCCACTATGCCGAGGAAAGGCCACAGAGCAGCCAGACGGTCATTCACACGGATAATTACCTGCAGAAAACACGGAGAGCACATACTGGAGAGAATTGATAAGACAGAAATATCTCTGGGAAACATGAACGTGACTTGTGAGCGACAGATAAAAATCGAATGCCATTTGTGTAATTTAAAAAAGCTGAAAGTTTTTTAAACAATTACATGGTGCTTCTGCTCCATGTATTTTTCACGGAGCATAACTCCTAAAGACCGTGAGAAGAAAAATTGCTGTTCAATCGACTGCTACGCTAATGGCCGAACAGGCAGACTGCAAAGCAAGTACAATTCAGCTGGGGCGGATCCACGACCGTAAACAAGTCAACTGTGACGTATCGCCTTTGTGCAGCAGAAAGTGCTTGCGGTGAAAATACGGTTGAGGCATATCAATACAAACCAAGCGGTTTTCTATTTTGGATTGAATCCAAAACGTCGAGAAAACATTTTCAAAGCTCTGTTTTGACTTCACATTTACACAAGGCTGTATTAACAATATTACACGTGTCCATGCAACAGTTGTCGAAACGCGGTATCGAAGAGTATTACGGAATTTCAATCGAGGCCTGAAACTCAAGCAATGGTCTTTGATTTAGTGCTCGAACAGAAAATGCCACATGTCTAAGCAAAGAAACGACGACCAACTTACCTCGACCGTGCTATTCCCGGCAACGTTTTGTGCTTGGCACGAGTAGTATCCTTTCATATCCTTCGTCAAGTTTTTAAACAGAATCGTGGATCTACCCAGACAACAAACTCAGCGTTACAATAAAACCACAAAATGACTCTTTACCAAGTAAACGGCGTATAATTTGTCGAGGGAAAGCTTGAAGACGAGTAGACACATTGGTAACAGCTGGAAAGCACTAAGGACCGCATGGCACCTGTCGTGATGCGCTGATTTCAAGTTTAGCAATGACTCAGAGTGACCACAAGTTGTAAACTGTTTGAAAGTTAAGTTAGGAAATTCTAAACTTACAGGACGTGAAGGGACTGCTTTTTACAGCTGTCGTGTGATTCCTGCTATATGTGGAAAACCAATTGCAATCGGTACGTTCGCTGGCCCATTCAAAGCATGGCTTCGTGCTTAGCTTGGAAAAGTCAAGCCACAACGATGGGACAACACTGTCAGACTTTCAGTTATCCCTGGCTTTCCTTCGAAATCATTTTTTGGCCAAGACCTAAGCTCCAAGGATAAGCTGAACCGTCGAAAATCACCTGCTTTGACTTTAATTCACTTGAAGCATCACCTGTAGCGAGTTTTCATTTTCTAGAACGTTCAACTTATACATGCTACTGGTGGACGTTCATGAACAAAGTTGAAACCAGCCAATAAACTTGAAAAATACTGAAATAGGGCAATGATTCTTTATTAACAGGGTTAGGTTGAGCCGGAGCAAACTCTTCACCAATAAAAATTTAATTGGAATCAGCGGTTCATCACGCAAAAACTAGGTAGGAATGAAACGCTGCTATTAAAATAGCACAGCTGCGATGAGAACTGAAGTTCGCATGTGTTAAAAGCTGGAACAATTTATTTCTATTTGACGCAAAGCAACGTTTTTTGTACTTTTGATGGCGCCAACGAAGACTGTTTTGTGTGGTCTTGAAATACGAAATTGAAGGGAATCATTAAATTGAAAATGAGCTTTAGCTTCTTATTCACAAGCCCTACATCAAGATGGTTAGATAAGCTTTTGCATTCTTGGCTGACTACAAAGTTTTTGCAAGATACTACAACTTCAAAATCCTTTGAAGTAAAAAAAAAATAACTCAGGTTAGAAAACAAGCTGGTCTAGTGCATGATGGTTCACAAACCAACGTGAATTGTGCGGCTTAAATGTGTCGCACTTCGCTCATTCCTAAGTAAAAAGCCCTTTTCTATTTTCTGTCAAAATAGCTTCCACTTGTTTTTAACAGGGTTCCCATAAAACCATTTCCCATACTTTTTCAATGCCAAATGAAAAAATTCAATACCATCAGTCCATCACTTATCTTTGCTTTTCCAAAATTTTATTCATGGCACACAATCTTACACATTGCATACCACTCCGAAAAAACATCTGTTGTTTTAACTTCTCTGAAACTGGCACAAGAGACGAAGAAGAAAACTTGAATAAACAAAAACAAACAAATGGCTGAATGCTTACCACATCCAGCATGCAAGCTTGTAAACCTCTTCTAACAAGCGTTTTGTGATATAATTGAAATAAAGCTTTAAAAAATTAAAATATGCAATCCAGCCTGCACTACCCTTCCTTGAAAGCATTGTACAGTTTGTGGAAATTGCATCATCCCACATTTACCAGATCTGTTTCAAATTTTGTTTCCTTCGTTTTTTCAAACTTCTTGGAAAACTTCCAATTGACATTGGAGACATCCATTGACACTTGTACAATGTTTTTGCATTGTTATGTGTCTTCTACGCTTTCATGAGCACAATCATGCACTAAAGGTTGCTGTAACAATTTCCAGATATTATGACTTAAGTGTTTCAGCTATTAAAATAAAATTCTGTCTATGACAAAAAAAACTAGAATCATGTAACAACTTTATTGCTAACATATTTTAACTAATCTTGTAAACAGAGACGATTCTGCTCAGAAACTTCATGATTTCTGTTCCGTTTAGAATTTCCATACTTTTTCAATACTTTATGTACATTTTAGCTAAATTCAATACCTTTGCAAGGTCTTGAGAACTGAAGTCGCTATTCAATACATTTTCAATACTTTCAATACCACGTGGGAACCCTGTTTTAAGTAAAAATACATGAAGAATTCATAGAATGTTGTTCTTATCAAGACAACACAAGCTAATGACGTTCCAAAAATCCAGTTCATACTGATCTTTTCACGGATTTAATCTAACACTTTTCCACCACAAAGAAAGTTGTTACTCTTCCTAGTCAAAAAATACCACAGTTGTAAACTATATTATATGCATGCTTGATACGTAAAAAATATTTATTTTTGATGGAAGCAGCCTGATTAATTATTTGAAAATGTTTTTGATGCATGAGTGCCTTACTCAAGGTAAGCACAAAACGGATTGAAAAAAACTGATCCTGGTTTTTGACCTTACATAAACTGGCAACAACATCCATAAATGCCTCGTAAAATGGTTGCATATGGATTTGTGTCATTAAAAGCGTAATAAAATTCTTCTTCAACACAATGCTTGCAATGTACACTAAATGTCAATTAGAAGATAATTACACTGTTTTTTTGCTCTAAAACCAAAATTTCATCCAAATAATGGGCCACTTTTTGAGCCAAAATTTAGGTCTAACTTGAGTTCCATAAATCCAGAGGCATTTTTGTAATTGTCATACACCAAACTACCTGGCAATGACCTCATATTTTTATTAGACATAATTTGATACATGTAACAAAAGTACTGACACACAATATATCTGAGTAATGTAAAACTATAAGCACTCTTTTGGCATGTTCTGTATGAATGTTGCTACCTTGGGTACATGTTGAATATCAAAATTTTCAGGAGACAATATCTTTAGCTAACATATCAATACAAGAAACATTACTGATGGTGCTGGATGCTCCCTATAAAGTTTTAGTCAGAAATTATTGTCATCAGCAATGAACTTCAGGTGTAATTTAGTACATTTTAAACAGTTTAAACATGGTAAATGCTATGGTAGAAGAGAATTTCTGCAACTTAATAGGAATTTTAAAAACTTACGTAGTAGCTGTCTCAGTGAAATTTATATTTGGGTCTGTATCAGAAGAAATAATCATATCAACATCATCTTCATTTTCACGCCTAGTCCATTGGAACACAACAGCTGGATATGAGTCAGTACTTTCACAAGTGAGCTTTCGATTGACATCTCCATCATTAAAAGTCACAGACTTTCTTGCATTCTGCAACCACACAAGTTTTTAAAAACAACATCACATTGAATGAATGCTTGCCACAAAGTGCATTACGTATGCTTTCCAAAAACAATTGCAATCATGCTATGAAAAGTATAAAACAGTTGTCAAAACTGTATGCAGATTAGTGCAAACTGAAAACCAAAATATAACAATACCAGTTATAGTCTTTTAAAGAAGCATTCAAATAGTTCTGAAAAACTACATTGCACCTCATATACAACATGAGAGCAAATATGAGAGCATCTCAACTTTGAAAACTGATTAAAGAACAAACCTGAATGAAGGGTTGAGAAACGTATGCTGCTGTGGTGATGCTCACAACAGCGCCATTAATAATGCAACTATATTCTCCAGCTTCTGATTTGCTTGTAATGTTCAAAGACATTGAATTTGACTCCAGTTTTGTAGTCACTCCTTCAACATCAGTGTGGTTCCATTTGACAATGTCACCAGCAGTGACTTGATGATCATATAAGCATGTTATACTCAGAGGATTTTTTTCATTAGTGTTGGATGTTAGAATTACTAAGTTATTTTTACCAAGAACACAAGTGCCCCAGAGAACAAGTAGCACAAAATATTTAAGAAACATATTTCTTATCTCTGTAAAAGATCAAATGTTTTTCAAGGTGCATTTTCTCTAGTTTTCTCAACATATAAAATGAATTGAGGACTTTAAAATTGCAACAGTATGCAGTTTACCATCAAGAAAAATGTAATGTTATATCCACAGAAAAACTGTGTGCCAACTATAAATCAGTCAACAGGTAAGGACGAAAGTCTTTACCTCATTAACTCTTTTGAAACTGAGTAGGTGTCTGGGTTTACTTGGTGAATATAATACCATAAAAACAACAGGATACATCTGTAAATGATCCATTAATGATTGCCCTTGTCTCGTGCAGTTAACATTGGTCAAGACTAACCAACCACCGGAAACTGACACAACAGCTGCTGTATTTGATCTGTGCTTGTCATGACTTGTTACACTGATGTCAAACAGGACTAGCCAGCTGTCAGCAGTTGCTGCTGCATCTGATCTGTCCAGAAACATCACAACCTCTTTTTTGTGACTGTCACCACTGTAAACAACTACACCAAACTGCCCTGTGCCCAGCAGATTTTCTGCTCTCAAAGTACCCAGTATCGATACCAGTAGTGGTAACACGTTGTGTGCATATGGGAAAGAATGCGCGTTGCGACGAGTATGTAGTCCCCGTGCGTAAGGTCGTGACGTTCCATGATATTTGCAACCAGGGTTGTGGAGTTGGAGTTGCAAGGATTCAGAGGTTTTTGGGTGGAGTCGGATTCCTAAGATTACTAGGAGTCAGAGTCAGAATTTTTTTATCAGACTGCGACTCCGGAAGTCCAATTGAATTATTTTTACACTGCACTCCTAAGTGGTTAAATACTAACTCGTGCCTGTTAAAATGGTACAATATATTTTTAAACTTTTATTGAAACAGAGAATTCTTGCTGTGCACCACGATTTCCATTGATTGCTAGTTCAAGTTATATTAACACCTTTGCTTCCAGGTAAGTTTTACCTTTAACACCCACGTGAGCCACTTAATTAGGGACCCAATTTGGGTCCCTAGAATCAGAGAAAATCAGGTCCCTTCAGGCCCATACCAGGTACACAACATTTTCCTTAAAAAAAACCTGATATAAATATTAGATATACATATATTCACTATACAATTTTTGAGTAGACAAATGCACAAGCACCATCTTAGTTAGTTCATATTTAACATTTTAATAAATCACATGTATCATCATGGTGATTTATTTCGAAAATTGCCATGTATGAAAAATAACTGAGTCATATAAACAGAATTAAAAATATTAAGCTATACAGCTGCTTTGCAGCCTGACATTATAAAAAGCCATTAATTATGTGATCAAACTCACCATGCCTCTGTCATGAAATACATTAGAATAGTGGTTCTTAACCTGGGTTCGATCAAACCCTAGGGTTCGACAGAGCCGTTTCAGGGGTTTGACAGCGAGACAAGTCCTGCTGACTAAAAACATGGGAAAGACTACTGTATAATTAAATATAAACTGTTGATTGATTTCATTTCAGTAACCCATCTCTACTTTCTGTTTTATTGGGCAAAAATGGTGTTCACCAAAAGTTTGGAAAACTATGTAAGGGTTTGGCATGTTTGTAAAGGTTAAGAAACACTGCATTAGAACAAAGCTCATATTCGTACTTTCAAGGGGGACATTTGCAATAAAGTAAGGCTTCAAAGTTAAACTGTGATGTCAACCTCCACAAGCCCAAAGTCATTGAACTCAGTCTAATTCCTAAGCCCATAATTCTTTACACTGAGTTACAGCCACATGTGCCAATATCATATATCTCATGTAAATTTGTTATTTTAGCAGAATAGACAAGATTATTTCAGTTGACAACAGTTAGCAACAGGTCTAAAGCCTGAATATTTGCTTCTTGGCAGGGCAGTTGAGGTTAATACTCTTGCCCAAGGAATGCAGTGATGATTCACTCAGTGGTTGTGGATCGAACAACCAATCTCTCGATTGAGGGATAGACACTTTCCTGTGGAGCAGTTGCCACCCCAGATGTATATCATGACAATATGAATCATTGGTTTCCAGATCTATGTGCTTAATCCACATAATAGCAGTAAGCTGACACTTCTTACACCATTAACTATATAAGATTTGAAGTTCCAATGAATGCAAGTATTTGAGAAAGACATATTATCAAGTTTTTAATTGAATACAGTTTGGACCTAAGATGTAGTTTGGAGTTTTAATTGTTGCAGTTGGTGATGTGTGATATACTCACTTCAGTCTTGAGGTTGTTTTCTTTCTCTGCCCGTGTTTTAGCCTTTCAACATTTCAGCTGTCAGCATTGCTTGCAGATGTAAGGACTGATGATGTTACATGAAATTGATTCCCGGTTAAAGTTTGCATTAGATTCCTTGCCTGTTTCACCTGCGGAGTGAAGTAACTACAATATAAGTCTTTAATTGTTGCAGTTCGTGTTATAATATATTCATTTGTCTTGAATTTGTTTGCTTTCTCTGCCCTTGTTTTAGCCTTTCAACATTTCACCTGTTAGCATTATCAGCAGATTCAAGGACTGATGGTGCATAGTGTTATGTGAAATCAATTTCTTCTAAAAAATTTGCAGATAGATTTTTTGCTTGTCTCACATGTGCAGAGTAGTTACTTGTATACCTCTTGCCAATAACTTAATCTTCGTATAGCTTACATCCTCCATATTATTGGATCATGTAACATTATATGGACTGTTGATCATCGTTTGTTTGTCATCATCATGTGTTATTGTTTGGCTCGTGTGTATCTTTGTTTGACTTTTCATACAAGTAAGGACCAGAATCAAACCTACCATTAGTTCTTGACATGGAGAACTACTTTGAAAAACACCTATTTCTTTGCTAACATTTTAAATCTTCATAAACTAAATAACCTGATCCACATTTACTTTTGAACTGACATTGAAACTGACAAATGGTAGGTAGTTATTCAAAAAATCTTGCTACTCTTAACTTGAAATAAAACTTGCACTGGATCAGTAGCGGGCTTAAAACTTATGCTGAACATGAGTGTTTTATTAGCACATTTGTTACCAGCCTACATTGATCTACAAAATGGGTAAAGATAACGCTTAGTACCAGATTGAGTAAATCAACAGTTTTGGCCAATAAACTTTGGGGGTACAACCCATAATCTTTTTTTCTTGTAAGTACATAGATCAGTGTACATAGACTGCAAGGATAAAAAAGCAAATTAGTCGAAAGAGATTGCTAATGTTGCAATCAGAAAGCCTGAACAGCAAGTGCACAAAGCTTCACACTGGCAGTGAGTGACAATAGACGTTATACGCTACAATCACACTATTATTGCTTGTTCATGCCACATATGTGTGTTATTCTTATCGAACATCTTGTCCGTGGTGTATTGCACATTCAACACCTAACATAGCAGGAGGTTGCAACACTACTTTGTTGTGGATCAAAGATTTCTAGAATAGTGTTCTTTTCCACAATGACTACACAAGGCTTAAAAACGCAGTGGCTCTCAACTTTTTTTCAATGGTTCAACTTTTTTTCTACCATGCCCCCTCAAGTAATTTCTTTGCTTCAAGCCCCCTGACTTTAAATAAGCTGTAAAAACAAATGTATTTATTGATAAATTTAATGACTAAACTTTCCATGTTGTAGGGCGTGTAAGGGCTCGCACCCTTTTTGACGCCCCTCTGGGAGGGATGCGCCTCCCCGATTAAGAACCACGGGCTTAGAAGCTTATTGCAGGGCAACTGATTGTTGTAGAAAAATTTTGGGATGCTGCAGGCAGGTTATTGGATAGGAAAGTTTGTTTATAATATACTTGGTAAATTGTTGCTTGTGTAATGAAAAAATTAATGTACAGGGCAATTCCACGACAAAGGTACTCCAGGGTTGAACGAAATGAAACCAAGAAATTGAAGCAAACAAAGTGTTAAATAACTTTTCATACATCAGTCTTTATGAAAACACTGTTTACAAAAGCAACAGATGCCAAAAACGTATATTTTTTTAAATGCAAATACATGTACCTAAACACGAAAAAAAATTGTTAAATTTGCAGATGTTTTCTGGGTGCATTAAAATGAGCTTAAATTGTTTTTTTCTCTGGTCAAGTAATTTTTTTGGTTAAAAGCACTGGTAAACTAATCATTTCCATAGTGGAATTACTTGAAAAAAGTTTCATCACTGGGAATTTTAGCATCTGAATAATATTAAAAGAGATGTTCTGTCACATTTTTTTTTGTTAAAAGTTTTTTCCTGTAAAACCTTGTAAGGCTTTCTACACAATACCTTAGATTAATTAATGACTTAGTGTGTACTTCGTATTTAAACCAGATAATTTTGTCAAAATTGATGTTTCTTTGTTTATAGCGAAAAAGATTTTGTCCCGTTAGTCACAACATGTCCCGTTAGTCACAGTATGTTTTGTTAAAAATAATGTTTTAGAAATGAAACACAAGTTATTCATTTGTGTAAAGAAACAAGCTAGTTTCTTTTCACAAATATGGGTGTCTGTGCTGGTGTTGAGTAGAGAAAAATGGATTAAAAAAGTTATCTGTACTATATATACGTATTCGTACAACCCATGTCTTAGTCTTACTGTACTTTCTTATGTTAACCCATCGTACCTAGATTTGTCCCTTACACCATGTTTTATTACCCTGCTACCCACCTTTGAAGACATGTGATTGCTGGTGAAGTACTGTAGCAGTTCACACCAGAGGCCTCTTGTTAAAATTGATGCACCTTTTAGCAATATGGCAATTATTTTTTTAATTAACACTTTAGCAATTTAATGCTGCATTGTTCACATCAGCATATAATTGACTTAATTGTGCATCTTTCTGTTTAGAGTTAGCTGGCATGCTTGTTTATTTTAGAACAGCGTGGTCCAGCTACTTTTAACCTATGGGTCATTTTACAAAAACATGACAACTCGTGGGCCACTTCTAAAAATGATGTATGAAACAATAGATTTGCAGCATTTAAAACTAAAGGCAAGAACTGTAAGTGTGTCATTGAAATTATTACACAATAGCAGACAGCAATTTATTACAAATCACTATCAGTGGGAAACCTGTGGTGGAGGCTTCTCTGACATTATCGTTCCTTCATCAATACCACTGTTAGTGGTGCAACTCAGAGACTATTGCCCAGTCTTTCGTCTGCCATTAGATTTCTGTTTTTAGATTTGACTGGCTTCATCATGGAAAATGTACCCTCATACACATGTGTTTCCAAATTGAGAGCATTTTAGTGTGAAATCTTTCAGTTGGAGAAATCTTTCTTTGCTGACTAAATTCCAGAAGCTCTCTGCAGTCTCTAACACCGTTAGCATTTTACATTTTTAGTATAATGCTTGTTCTAATGAAAATTGCCTATTATAGGGATAAGCAATTAATTTGGCTAGAGGGCAACTTTGAGAAAGCCACATTCAGCAATTAAATAGACAGATTTATTTGGCGGTACTGAGTTCATTAGGCCACATGTAATCCTCAAGACAAGGAACGCCAAAAAAACACAGAGGTTATCTAGTCAGGGGATTAGTGGAGGACCGTAAAACCTTCTGATTTGATCACAAAATAAATGTATAAAACAAATTGGTACACAGAAAGGGTATTGCTCTTGTGAAAATGCACTTTATCCAAATGTGACCTCACACGCTTTTCAACAAATATCAGATTTGAAGATTTTTCCTGAATGCTTCTGAGGGCCACATGCAGCCCATGGGCCTATAGTTGGACCACATTGTTTTATATAAAAATATCAAAATGGCTAAATCTATAGTTCAAAGGAAAAAAAGTATATTCAAAAAATTGACGAAAGAAAATATGAAAAACATTAGAAAAGCAAAGAAAGCAGATGAAAAACTATAGGCCTAAAGAAAAATCCAAAATCTGACTAGTCTTTCTTATTCTGTATGTTTAATGATTGCAACTGTTGTTCCATGTTATGAAGTTGTACTAATATTTCATTTGAAAGTTTGAGGTGTTACTTTGTTAAGTGTTCTTTTTTGTTTTATTTGAACTAGCTTTTCATGTGGGCAGTATAAGTTTTTCTTTGTGACATTATTTTCTATAGTGGTACTCATTGCTATGGCAGTATTAAAAAATGCTGCTGAATTGAAGTATTATATAAACCATTTTTGATTGCATGAAGATGAAGTTGCAGTGGTATATTCAATTTTTTTAGCTTTAAGATTGGTTATTCCAGTCTTAATTTCTGATTATTTTTAGAGCTTGGGAGCCTGTGTTGTTGTGGTTACCATTCAGCATTTGCCAAGCTGTTGTAAAATAATGTTTGACTATTTCAACCTGTGCAGCAATGGATTTTTCATGTTTGGTAATTTTTGGTTTTTGAGTGAAATTTTCAACCAATAAATTTTCAAGTGCTCTTTTAGATTTGGATTCATTCACTTAAGCATGCATAGCATAGGAAAGATTTACATCACCATGGTCTTTTACAGATATCTTAATTTTATTTTATTACAAACTTCGCATTTAGCCAAAATTGGTTGCTTATTAGTTCTTGTTAGTTGAATTTATAATTTTGAAATGCAGGTCACGTTCTAATGCAGGGGTTCCCAAACTGGGGTACATGTACCCCTAGTGGTACATTTGCCTATCTGAAGGGGTACATTTGAGGTTAGCAACAGAAGGGGAAAATATGTTTATACATTATTCATTTCAAATATTATTTATACATATGTATTTGCCTGAACCGTTTCATGTTACTAATGGGGTTATACAAGGGAGAGTATTGAGTCCATACTTGTTTGCTGTATATTTAGATGATTTATCTCTTGAACTAAACAACATTTAAGCTGGGTGCTGTATTGGTGAAGTCTTATTGAACCACTTGATGTTTGCTGATGATATTTGTGTGTTTTGTCCAAGTGTACGCGGGTTGTAAAGTATGCTAGATGTGTGTCAGGCTTATGCAGAATCGCTTGGAATTATTTTCAACTGCAGTAAAACTGTTTGTATGACGTCTAAAGGCAGTTTCACACAGAATTCGGTTACGGCTTACGATCCAGCTTATGACCAATGACAGTCTTCATACAGTCTCCGTTGGCCCTATCGGAATTAATTTTCTTGGTTTTGACCGGCTTCCGGCTTACTTAAAATTGTTTTATGTAAGCCGGATTGCCGTGGTTGTTGGTGATGGTGTTCTTGCTGCATGTGGGAAGACTGATGTTGGTCATAAGCCAGTTCGCAAGCCGTAACCAGATTCTGTGTAAAGCCGCCTTAAGGCTAAGACCACAAAAAGCACGGTCATGCAGTTGCTGACACTGGGTGTGCTAAGAGTAAAAGATGTTTCCCACTACAAATATTTGGGGATTGTATTAGATATTGAACTTTCAGATGACGATGACATTCAGAGACAACTGCAACATCAATATTATGCAGTAATGCGAGCTTCTTTTTTCCGATGTTCGAACGCAGTCAAAAATTTACTTTTTCGTTCCTTCTGTAGGTCCATGATGCATCATCATTATGATGTGATTTCAGGAAGACATACATCCACAGATTGCGTGTGGCCTATAACTTTCGTTGCAGGGTTCTATACAGCCTGCTGTGGCGATCGAGTTTTAGTAGTCATCAGGTTCAGTGTAACATTCCTACCTTTGAGGCCTTGTTGAAAAAAATCTGTAGGCCTACCTGTTTCTTGAATGATACAAGAAGTCCAACAATGTATGGTTGCGCGCTTTGATGCAGTCAGATTGTTTATACTGGTAGTCGTCCTTATTCTTGGAACACTACAACTGCATTTTACTTTGTGATTGAGTGCCTGGACATTAAAATGTTAGTTTGAGGGCGTGTGCAGGCCACAACGCATTCGTACTTCACCAGTCCTTAGTCAGGGCTGGACTCTGTTTCTTAAACATGCTATTTCCGTGTCCTACACTCTATGTAGTGTTGTATCAAGTGTTACAAGTTATGTGTCTGCAATATGAAGTGTCTGTAATGTAGTGTTTTACAAAGTGTTACAAGTTAGCGAACAAGTGTCTGTAAATCCTGTGGTCCTACTACCAACGCCGTTACAAAACTTTCTGTGGCTGTTATTATCTTTCAATGTGTGTTATTATCTACCAATCAATTTATCAATTTGAGTTGTGCAGATAGTGCACGCTTGTGCTGTATTGACGTTGTGGTCTGGTTCAAAGATTAAAATAAATATCAGTGAATATTATTTTCAAAGATCATTATATGCCTGTTGGTAAATGTATTTTTGCTATCTTCCTCAAGTCTTTTTGCCGTAAGAAGTTATAGGGGCATGGGCGTCGGAAAGAGGACCAAGGCCGCTCCAGGATTTTGAAATTTGACATTTTCCCATCACAAATTTTTCAAAAAAGGTTGTTTTCTTAGTTTCGAGTGGGGAAAATCTAATTTTGCCACTTTTACCCTCCCTGCAAAAATATTTTGGCCTACCCCTAGAAAATCCACTGTTGACCCGTCCTTGGAAAAAAATTTTTGAAGTGCTCATGTTTAGGGGTACATGCTCATCTATTGAAATGCTGAAGGGGTACATGGATAGAGAAAGTTTGGGAACTCCTATTCTAATGGATGCCGACTTCTGAACAGTTAAAAGTGATTTCGAACAAGGTTTTTTTAGTTAACTCGTGTAATTCTCAGCCTTGTATCAGAATAATTTGATACCGTGAGGCTTATTTTGCAAATAAATGCAAAGAAGTAGTCATAAAATAAAAATGTCCCGTTAGTCACAAACAGCATGTCCTGTTAGTCACAAGAACATGCTCTGCAAATATCTCCGTTGCCAAGCTGTAACCAGCAAATATTGAAAACTAATGTATGGATTAAAAACCTTGATATATTGTCCACACAATATTACCAAATCAAGAGTATCTGTGCAGTCAATGAGCAGACTTTGGAATTTTCATTTATTTTTCTTATTTGATACTTTTGTCCCCTGTCCCGTTAGTCACAAACAAATATTCAAATGACCAAAAAATTAAAGACAGATGAATTTTTCCAAACAAAAATGCAAACAATAAATATGAGCCATCACTAATAAATCTTACTAGTTTTAGTTTTCTTCTATATTTCATGTTTGCTATAGAAATGAAAAAGTTGTCAAAATGTCCCAATAGTCACATTTGGAATTGCCCTACAATATCTAATATCATTTCACACTATTTTAAATGTTGGAAGTGACTATAAGACTGTCGGGGGTGACACGCTTAGAATAAAATGCTGAGTTTGTCATGCTAACAGCACCATCATCGTAATCGAGCGGAAGCGTCTAAGTCTACTGTGCAAGTGGATTTTGGTTCAGCTCTCACCATTGTGGCCTTCCTGTTGGTGGTAGTGGTTATACCTTTTATGGGACCAGTTTTTATTTACTTTTCTTTTTAGGTTTCCAAAACTTTTGTGTTTACATTTATGGTTTATAATTTAGGGTTTAGCTTTACATGTTAGCTGTTGGTTTTGCAGTTTACTTTTTGCATTTAGGTTTACAAATTATGTTTTATACATTACCAGGAAGCATAGTATAGTCTAATGCACACTTGTTTTGCGTTAGCGTCACATGACAGGCGGTAGACGGATAATTTTTCAAAAATGAAGGTATGCCAGTAGACCTTATAGCCACTGCTTAAATGCTTTGTAGTAATTTAAGTGATCTATCCATCTTTAAAAAGGAATATTTTGAAAGCTATCAGTAATGTACTAAAGTGGTTCCAATATGAACGAGTTTGAAAAATCTGGAAATGACTTTGGGACAAAGGACAACCTGCAAACAAATATTTTCTTTCATTATTCTTGCTTGTTTGTGTCTCAGTTTTATAAGTGCCCACCAATAGTAAAGATCACAAAAACTGCCTGGTATTGTTTGCATTTATTGTTCACAAAACAAGTAACGTTTCACCTTGACATGTTCTTGAAAATCTCTAGTTTATTTTTTGCTACTCAAAATCATCTTGAAGTGGTGATAATCGAGATGAACACAAAACAGCTATCATTAACTTCATCATGCCAATGTCAAATTCCACAAAATATCTATTACAAAATTTAGTCACAGAAAGCCAACATAAAATTATTAGGCTTTCCAGTTTCCTGGTTCAGATGGAACAATTATGCTAAACTGTTCTAGTAAAAATTGTGTTTTTCTATTGAATTGATTACGACATACTATATTGCTACTCCAAAATGACAAATCGTGTAACACATCTATCAAATGTAAAATATTTTAATCACAACTTTTGATCTTTACCTACAGTTATGTAGGCCTATTTAAGTTCTTAACACAGACCTAACTCAGCAAGCTGACAACTGTATATGCCAGGGGTGGCTAACGCCCAACCAGTCAGAGACCAAGAAGAGCCACATCATACTCATGGGCATACATCGATCATGAACATCTTCCCATATCTTCCTCACTCACAGTCTCACACACATACCTTTGCTCAGCTAGATTTGTAAATATCACACACCACCATGACAACGTCAGAATTTTACAAGTCATATACTGTTGTGTTATGCACGTTATTTAGTGGGCAGTGGCTACACAGCCAAAACAGGTATGCCTGTACCTTGATGAGTGATAAACTCAGCGTTTTATTCGACCTCGTCATGCGAGCTGAATCCAGTAGCCACTACCTATTTAGTGGGATTTCTGGTAATTATGTAAGAGCGACACAAAACCGGAAAAAGAGCCGCATGTAGCCGCAGTTGACCACTCTTGACTCTACTATACACTACAGTAGAACTCTAGCTTCCACCACGTAAAAAATGATGTGCCCTTCGCCCCATGATTCTCTTGTGAATCAGGAAAATACAAAAATATCATCCCCACAGCTGAGCAGAAACGTACATATCACTGCATTGAACTGTGTCTCCACTAACAATCAATCGGCCCAAAGGTAAGTTGACTTCTTAGTCAAACACCAACCAAATGCAAATGCATAAATCGACTGTCGTCACAAAGGCAATGTGCAGCTAAGCGTATCGAATGACCCCAACTTTGCCCTCGGAACATCTATCGCTGTAGCGAAGTGGTACAGGGAAGCTTCCAACAGTGTTTGTTTGCCGGAGGTACTCTTCTGAATCTTGCATGTGCTTCGCCGATCGCCACGCGTAAACGACAGACCATTGGAAGGAAGTTGCCGACACGACCCCACTGGAATTTGTTCGCCACGAAATTCAGGTCCGTTTCAAGTCCTCACTCATAAATTGCCTTTTCTGCTCAGTGGAGTATCATTGCTCGGCTAGGCGTGGCTTAAAACATAAAACAGTTAGCTGTGGTTTGGCACCTCCTCCGTATGTACACAGCTGTCGCGTGCCGGTTTCTTACTTCACCTTTTGAGAATTTAAATTAAATCATCAAACGGACATTTGTGCTTTGGCAGTGATCCAGCAGTAAATTACCATGCGTGATGGCTGACTTGCAAATGTATGCTGACCATTTCTTAATGGAAATGATAGATGAAGCAATCCTTGGTGTGGTGTATGAGGTGAGAAGCATGCCTGACACAAAGATTTATAAGTTTTGTTTTTTGTGTTGGTTGGCCGCTTGACCCAGCAGCTTGTTTTTGGCTTAGTTTCTCAATAGAATTTGGTTGTTCTTTATAGTTTTATCTTTTCTGAGGTAAAATATTTGCTTATAAACTTCATTTCTATTAATTCTCATTTTAATACTGTAGGTGTAATATGCACTTATTAATAAATTTCTCCTGAAAAGTGTGCAAAGAAGAACATTGCAGAAAAAGTAAAAAGGGTAAGGCTAAAGCATACTTGGTGTAGATTGGGACAGTGATGGATAACCTAACCTTCTGGTTTTTTTGGTGCCCTGGCGTTTTTGCAACTACTATGGTTTCTTTCTCATCTTTGCAATTCTTAATTTCCGCCAAATAAACTCAACTCAACTGTGGCATTAGCATGAGTAAAAATGTCTGACAAGCAACAAGTGATGATCCTAAACATTTTTGAAAGATAGGCTCCTTATGGTGACATTGTTGTTTGACTGAATGACATTCATGATATTGAAAAATTGATTCATACTTGTGAAAACTGAAAAACATGGCTTGTACAAACTGAAAAATTGTTTGAAAAATTAGTCGCAAGCTGTTTTACTTAGTTATTAATAATTATGTTGTGGCAAAGTGACCCTGTTGTCTTCTAGGTAAAGCCCACATTGTTTATAAAATTTTTCATGGGTAAAGTATTTATAATATGTTTATGATTTTAGTATGTGTGTTTGAAAGAAAACGACTTAATTCAAAAAGGATTTTTGCACAGATATCCCATGGCAGATTCAATGGACGTCATAACTGTTTCATATATATGCTGCTTATGTAGATTATGTGCAATGGTTTAATAAAGATAAAAATTTTGCAAATGAAGATCATTTTTGCAAAGATATTTTCTTCATGTCTAAAGCAAAAGTGACAAATTTATCCAACATTTATTTGTGATTATTATAGGACATTACATAAATGCCCTTCTGTTAAATTTGTTGCTTAACAGATATCATTTATCTAATTTTGCATTTAATTTCCCAGCAATGCACAGTAACTGTTTGTCAGTTTTATGATAACTGATTTATCAATATATTTGATGCCTAGGGTTTTTTGGTCATAGATCAAATTTTTTACGGCTGAAAAAATTAAGTCAATTTGGTCAAAATGCCTGAAAATACAGACAAGTGAATACTGTTTATGGAGAGTTTTAATACTGCTATGGGACAAATGACCAATGTCTCAGCAAAAAAAAATTACTGAAATGTCACAGTGAAAAAAAGTTTGATATTTTGATTATGACATATTCTACAAAGCTGGTAGCATGCATCCTTACATAACATTTTTATCTTACTTCGCATGTCTGAAGCTTATTGCATCTCATCATTTTGTACCCGCTGGGTAAAGTTTTTATTTGATGAAAGGTTGCGATAGTCCTTGGGATGTCTTTTAGTAATTACTTTTTGATGTTACTTGTGTGCATCCACAAATATCTCTGTCCTCAGTGCCCCATAGTAAATCTGTATGCATTTCTTATGTATTAGTACAGGGAGTGCATGTAATGTGGGGTGGGTGGACAATCCCACAAGACTCCACATTTTCATCACCGGCACCCACCCACCTGGAGCGACCCTCCCAGGAAGAGCCCGGGTCTGGCTTAACCGCCTCTTGCACCGCTGTCGGGCATTTCTGCTCCTGTTTGTACAAATGGGGTATGACCTTTTCTGCGACCTGTGAGTGTGGCGCAGAAGAACAAACTGTTGACCATGCTATCTTTTAATGTCCAATCCATCGACCTCATGGATTGCATAGCCTGATGTTTCTGTTCAACACCTGCCTCGAGACCTAATGCAGCCAAGCAGTGGTTGGAACAACTAGTTCAAAAGAAGAAGAAGAAATGTATTAGTATTAACCCTTGTGATGTTGAGGTTTCAGACTAACAGGCAAATACGCACAAGAAATCAAAAGGAGTATAAATCTTCCCAAAGTTGTTCCCAAGTTAAGTGCAGATCAAATAAAATGCTGTTAATGTTGCAATAGCATGAAAGCTTAAAAATCAAGGTTGTGTTGTCTGCAACTGTAATAATTAAACTTTGTTTTTGATGCTTCCTGAAAAAATCACTGTTCCCCCTTTATGAAGTAGTAGCTTTAATACACAAAAAACAAAAGTATTGAACAGCCTAATGATAAATATATTTGCCGAAGCTGTCAAAGACATAACATAGGTGTTTTGGTAAACACTGCTACCAACATCAGTATGGTGAAATATGAACAGCAGTGCGCTTGCTGCAACTAAAATATAAATGTTAAAGCAAAATGATAAGAGTTTTTGGCCAGTGTTTCTTATAAATGGTGTGTTGTCTGTGATATTTGTTTCTAGTTGGAACAACTTCAGTTTAAGGCATTATGAGCCACGTACATCATAGATTTTTAGGTGCTTATATGTCCATAGATTTTCATAAGTTGATGGTCAAGCTGCAAAGAACTGTTTTTGGAAAGTGTACTATTTAAAAATGAAATTATAGAGAAGAATACAGTTCCCTCAGTTTGCTTAAAATTTTGTGGTAAGGGTGTTACCTGGCCATATGATTTATTATATAGTTTAGGAATGCATATAATGTTGTATCATTCATTTCACATTTTGCCAATTATCTGCACTCTCGTAATACTTTGGTCATGTAAACATGTATCTCACTTGTGTTTGTAACATGGTACAAGTGGCCCATTCGCAGAACAAGTGATCTTGCATCTTGCTGTTTTTAAAAAGTGCTGGATCAACAGCTTGCTGTCGGCTTGAGTGTACAGTGGGAAAGAGTGCACACCAGTGAGGTTGGTTGGCTGGGTCCAAATCCTAGTCAGTTCACACCAAAGACTTAAACAGTTCTTGTGGTCTATCAAGTGATTGCAAGCAAAAGCTTCATGCAAAATACTGCCATTTGCTTACCACCAGTGCAGCATTCACTGTAAAAGCAGCTGTGTGGCCCTTGGCACAAAGTAAGCAGAGATGGCACCTGCAGGCCACTTGTGACCACCTACAGGGAGTGCAAAGCAAGTATAATAAAACTTTCTGTCTAATGAACTTGCTTCTGTCAGTTAGTAGGGACCAGAGCTATGGGTCCAGAGCTGGAGCCCAAGCAATTTTGGATGGCCGGAGCCAAAAATTTTGAAGATGGTGTTGCCACAGCTGGAGCCTGAAATTTGGGTTCTGGTTCCGCAGCCCTAGTTGTGGGTAGGGATGTGTACAATGGAATATCAAATCCTATTAATACTGAAGGATTTGCATCCAAAAATCAGTTTTTTCAAATATTTAGCTTCGAAATAAATTTGGATTAAATATGTGAAAAATGGCAAAGTTGACAAAGCAAATGGTTTCAGTAAGTTTGCAGTCGCAATAAATTTTGCAGTGGTACTCTTTGTGCTCCTGAGTAAGAGAAAGAAACAAGAGAAGTAACGAGCTAATCAACAGGTCGTGTGGTTGCTGATCAGCGTTCTAAACCTCTGCATGATCAGCTCACTTTGCTCCTAATAAGTTATTCTGGGATAGGATTTAATATCCTGGATTCAAAATAAAGGTTCCGAAATATTCCAGAACCTCTAAATCTTCCATAACACACATCCCTAGTTGTGGGGCAAGTATGTTGTACAAATAATACAGTGGTTTTCTGTTTTCCATGGGTGAAATCATTTTGGAGCTGTAGCCAGAGCCAAACACTTTTAGGTGTTGGAGCCAGAGCTGGCACCAAATACTTTAGATGCCTGGACCCAGAGCTGAATCGTGAAATTTGAGTTCTGGCTGCATAGCCCTGGTAGGAACTATGTGAGAACTTCCTAAAAGTCCAGGTGTTAATTTCAGAGAGCAGTGAATCTGATCTTAAAATGATTTTGCAGGCCCATCGTTCTTTTACCAGAGGCACACTGTTTATTGATGAAGATACAACAGAAGATGACTGCAAGTATAAAATTGTCATTGAAAATGGATGTGACATTTTTGGTCAACCTATTTCAGGATCAAAGAAGGCTGTAGGTTTTGCTTTCTTTTGATTTGAGTGAAATGCAAAACTAAGGTATTGCTAGAACGTCAGTGAACAACCTGAACGCCATGACTTCGAATTGTTATTCAGAAACTTCAAAATTTCAATGATGTTGTTTTGTATGGTGCGTGGTTGATAATGGAATGACTGTTCATTGTGAACTTCGCCATGCCTTACAAGATTGTGCATGTTGCGTTGCTTACTCTTTTCCGTTTCACGCTGTAGGTTGAATGTCTTTGTCCCAATTGTCACCGCCACATGGCCGCAAGCAGATTTGCTCCCCACCTGGAAAAATGCATGGGTATGGGGAGGAACTCCAGTCGGATTGCGTCGCAGCGCATTGCCAACAGCGGGTAAGACTTTCTTCTGACTGGTGGTTGCACGTGATGTTGCAACGCATCATTACTCCTATCGATTGAAGCCATTAACCAGGAAAGCACCATGCGTCCAGCTTTTGCTTGGCCTGCTGCAATTCACTACACTGCTTTTCAGATATCAAAAATTTCATTTAACTTATTGTTTTTACGTTGTTTGGTCTTCGACATCACAAGATTTTCAAGTTTGATTCTAATCCTAAAATCAGACCTGTCACCGAAAAAAGAATAGCACGTGTCTTAATTTTCAGAACGCTATAAACGTTTGCCAACCTTAAGTCGGTCGCGCACTATTGTTGGGAATCTAGTTCAACCCATGTGACTTGTGCTGCATGGTACGCCTAGTTGCATTTTTAAATTAGTTCAAGACAGGCTTCCATGAAACTTGACCAAAACACTGAAAGTTGGCGTATTAACTATAAGCTGTTAGTAACTTCGTTATTGGTTTAATTTTGAAAATTTAAGTTTTTGTGCGACGTTGATTTCAATGCCTCCAGTGATTTTCAAGCAGTGAAAAACAGAAATCCGTGGAATTTTGATCAAGAGAGAGTGTTTTGTTCGAAGATGATTGGCTCTTAGCAGTGTTCAGTGATGCGTTTGATTAAATGCCTCAGAATTATCAGCACGCAGAAACATGTTCACCAAGCAGCATGCACAACTAAAATTTAATTTCCCGTAGGGTTGCTTTTTCGTGGTTAATGCAAACGAGCTGGTAAGCAATAGTAGTCTTATAAAACATTTTACCTGAACCAACCTTTCGAAGAAATGCTATGTAACATTTTCTAAACCTTTGCTGTTAACAGTTCTGTAGAGTAATTTCTAATCTTCAACAATCACTTAGCGGAAAACGCTTTGGCATTTTAAGATCATTTTGCCTTGATCAAAAGCCTGACTCCGCTTTCACGTAAATAAGAGAACTGTTTCAGCTCGATTGTTACTATGTTTTTAAGGACAACGTCACAAGGCACTTTTTGTGACGATATTTTGCACGCGAATATCCCGGTCAGCTGTCGACCAAATTTCAACATATGGCAAATTTCATTAGGAAACTAAGTTAATGTTTTGGTTAACGCTGCCAATGAAGCCGAATCACCTGCAGATTGTATTGTGACGAACGTTGCGACGCAGTTGCCCGTAAGAGCTCACCGGCTTGACTTAGTGATCAAGAAAGCGCTTAGTGGAGTAAAAACTAGAACTGTCACGAAGAAAATAGTGGATGCACTACTTGATCGCATTCGGAATAAAGCACATCTGGCGTGTCAAACATTCGATCATTGTTATTTTGCAGTAACTGAAATAACGTATAACAGGGGTCACCAACCTTTTTGAAACTGCGAGCTACTTCTTGTGTACCGATTAATGCGAAGGGCAACTAGTTTGATACACACATCTGAAATAAAAATTTTGCTCAATTTTCCTTCAATTATTTTAGTATTGACATTCGTTAATGTGAAGACATTGATCTTGCTAATGTTAGTTGCAGAACAGGCTCGCGGGCGACCTACATGGTCCTCGCGGGCACCGCGTTGGTGACCCCTGATGTATAAGATCAAGCTCAAAGTGTTGCTTGAATAATAATTGAAGTTCACGCAGCAGGCCTTGGCTGAACAGGAACCCCAGCTCAGCACTGATTTTTCCGAACAATGGGAACGGATGTTGTACTAGACCTGCTGCGAAGAAAATCGCTATGACGTTAGTGATGAGCTTCGCTGCATGTTTGCGTTCTTCGCGCAAATGCCATCTTTGCAACTGTCCTACTTCATAGGACCTACGTAACGCCATTTGTATTGCGAAGAATATAGCCACAAATATCGAATACATTATCAGCCACAAATCTCGAATACATACTCGAAAACAGCCACAAATACGGAATGCATAATAACCCCATTATGGTCCACGCAGCAACCAATCGACGCATCTAATCTTTTCCCAGTTTCCTATGGACAAACGGTTTTGCAAAATGCGTAGCACAGCCGATCTGTTTGTTTTTCACGGCCTCTGTCGACGTTACCTGAACAAGTGAAATAATGTGATCGTAAAGTTGCAGTAGCTATGCGTGCCATTACAATGGCTTTCAGTGGTTAGCGCACTTGCACCGAGCACCGTCATATAGTATGAAATAGTTCTTATTGATTTTGGAGATCCTCTTGTGAAAGCCGTTTGCAATCATCGATCACGCAAGCAATCGCAAAAGCATGCCCTTAATTTCGCGACCGTAAAAGTGGAAGAGCATTTGTCACGGCACAACCCGCGTAAACCGATGTGCTTGAGATGACAGGTGCTAGACGTGTGTGTAAAAATTGCTGTCAACATCCAACCAAAACTAATCGCTTCGTCAGTTGGTTCTGTGACCAGTCCATATCTTTTGATGGCAGTCGAGCACTAGTTTTATAGCAACCTGTGGAAACAGAGCACAAGAAAGTGTTGCACGTAGCACTGTTTTTGCAAAGCAGTGCTTGCAAGTTATCTACCTGGCATTTTCGCTATCCACCACCACCACTGCTACATCCTGCTGAAAAAAGCTCTCGTGTTGCTTTGTCATATTGCGCAAACAATTACACAGTGTTTTGGACCCCTGTACGCCAGCATTTGTATGTGGCTTTGGAAAACGCTGTCTAGGCAAATCTTGCTGGTGGCGCCAGTTGATATATGTCCTGGTGTTCGACTGACGCCTAAGTAATATCACAAACTTGGTTCAGCCATGTTGCTCCGCGATCCTACTGGAAAATAATGGTGTTTGACAACAAGGCATGTTTTCATATCGTGCCCGCGAGGCTGTTACTTGACACCAGCAATCGTTCTAATTACCGGCCTGCAGCACAAGCATGCAGGCCCATAGCAAGGTTGCTGTGAGTTAGCAGAGGCGATTGCAAATCCATGATCGACAACACTTTTCCACGTAGTCATTGTACGCTGTACAGTTTCGTTTGTGGTTATTATGCGCGATTGTGCAGATAGGACATGGCACTCATCGGGCTGCTTCAGCAATTCCTCTCCTCTCCTTTCCGCAGAAAAGCGTCCCTACTTGATGACACAGAGTGACTGTTTGTACGTTACAACTAAGCCCGACTAAAAATTGAAAGCGTCAAAAATGTCTCGGTGTTGTTTGCAGGAAACTCTCTGCTTCCGTGAACGACGTCCTCGGTCCGGACGACGAACCTGACGACGTAAACGACGTCGATTGGATGGCGGCTTCCGAGTCGTCGTCGTCGCGGAAAACGAAGAAGCGCAAAAACGATCGCAGCAACGGCTCGCCGCGCACGTCGAAAGCGCTCGTGTCTCGTTCGAAAAACACGAACAACTCGCCGCGGACCAGTCACCCAGCTGACCCCAAAGACCTCCTCGACCCCAACGCAAACATGCACAGCGTTCCCGCGCGCCATCCCAGCGACGCGACGCGCGGCGAAAAAATCCACGACGCCGCCGCACTCTGGCACCAGCACATCAGCGCCACTCTCGCTGCCGGCCAGGACGCCGCTCGCGGGTCGGCAACGCCCCAAGATTTGATTTCCGGCGGCAGCAGCAGCGTTGCTAAGAAACAGAAGAAATCCGCCAAACACGGCCAGTCAAAAAAGAGCAAAAAACGACAAATGAACCCTCAACCATCGGCGCCGCTGTGACTTGTGTGGGTCACGGTTGTCATATCTGCTCTGCGTTTGAGGTTCTTCGCATAGTTGTCGGCCTCAAGGAAAGTCAGCGCGGGATAGTCCAAAATTATTCTTGTTACTATGCAAAAGTAGCCTCTCGCGATTGTGTCCAAGCGGCGGGCGTCGTTCGAGACGCACCGAATGAAATTCCGTTGTTGTGCGAAGCATCGCTGTTACCTTCTTTCGATTTTTCCTTTTATTTTCATATCTGTCTTGCTGCAAGCACTGTATCTTTGTCCGTCACGCGTGTTTGTTGTTGTTGATTCTGTTTTTGTTTTTGTCAGTAGCTTGTTTTTTTTTGTTTTTTTTATTTGTTCAGTTGTTTCTTGTGCATTGCGCGCGTCCGCTGTTTTCGACGAGCCGCTGGCAATCCTGCAACAATTTCTCATCTTCTGCCCGCAGTTAAGTGGCAAGCGTGAACGTTTGTTGAGCATATACTGCCGGTTCACAACCTCCTTCGCCGTAAACAGTTCAATTTTTTTCAGTCACCATTGCGCGACGGAGCAATGCAAAGCGCGAATGAACATAACCGGGTTGGTAGAAAACTTGGATGTTTTTTTTTTCATTCCTCGTGTGAAATAACTGTGCTATGCCGTTTCTCATGCATCCTTCATTTCTTCCCGTAAGCAGCTTATCCGTATTTTCCCTCCTGTGACAGCCGCACGTTTCCCATTAAGGTCCTGGTGCACGTGCGCCGATGTACACCAAATGAGCTTTCGCCATTTTTCCGATTAAATAAAGGCCATAGATATGGAATGTCATTGTTTTCTTTTGAGAAAATGTCTCTTCGGTATGGCTATCGTGAAACACTTCATCCCAATCGCATGGGCAAGGTATGAACAACACTGTGTTTTACTACCTGCGAAGTGGGTGGTTGCACAGGCGTCACAATGCAATAACCGTCGTCAGCTTGATGCCGTACGAACCCTCGATTTTTCATTCAAAAGAGCTGACGTTCAGTAGAAAGCATGTTAAAATTTCGTGTGCCGCGTTCGTCTGACACATATGCGCAGTAACGTGAAGTAGTTGCGCTGGCTGAATTCCATTTTTATCTTTCTCAGTTCGCGCGCTGCTTTCAAGCGATCACCAGCTTGTATGGTATCGTCGTCGTTTTGGGTTCAAAGACACGTGTGGCCTGAAATAAGCTTCAGCGCGACGAAACTCGAGTTTGCAGGAGCTTGTTTGTTTGCGGTGTGTGATGCTATTCTGTCTTTAACTTTGTCCGAGATTCGCAGTCAGGCGTCACGTGACCGTTTCGAATTTTTCGTTCAAAGCACGACCACGGTTCCCGGATGCCGATCAAGATCGAATTGCCGATCAAGATCGAACGTTCGTGTAACGTGAGTTGATCTGGTACCAAAATCGTGTTTCGTCGTTCCAGGGTGGTAATGATCGAGCAGATAGCAAGCTTGGCTTAAAGCAGGCGCGTGGATGAAGCAATAAAAAAAATGCGAACGTTCCCGATACCATATGGCGTGTCCCAAGCGTATTGGAAAGCCCCGTGCAGCCGGTGTTTATTTTCAAATCTCGAAAACCTCGCGTGTGCGAAAGAAGTCGCCAGGTGATCGATCGTGGACGAGCTTCCCGGTGCGTTTCGTTGCAACCATTTCATTAGCTTTGCTTTCGTTACTCGGCATTTCGCGCTTTCCTTTTTTCTCTTGCAGCATGTGGTGTACCGGCACTTGGTGCTGGGCAAACTTTGACAGAACGCCCGCAGCGCGACAGGATCTAGGAAATAATCACTGCCAACCATAGATTTGTGCGATGGATGTGATTTCATTGTGATGCGTCGTGCTTATCTTGCTGTTTCTTACAATATAAAAGCCTTGAATGAGTGCAATAATCCTTTCATTGCAGGCGGTGTGTGCAATAGCGTAAGAACGGTTAAACCGTTGTGGCACACCTCCTCCAACAGGGAAACATTTTTATAAAGTGAATTCACAAATATTTGTAAAATGGTTGCTTTCGAATAAAGGGCTTAAAAAGGGTTTGATACTCTTATGAGCTTTACGGCCTTCCATAGTTATACTGTGCAACTTAGTGTTCTTGCTTGACTTCTGTGTGTTTTTCTGATTAATTCAGTAAGTTACGAAGCCGAACTTCCTTGCAGATAATAATTTCAAAGCTTTTTCTACTAAGCAAAACAACCTTTCTTTCGCGAAAGACCATGAAATCGCTAAACATGCTGATTAAGTTAATAGAACTCTCACTGTATAAGAAACGCAGAAGGAAAAACTCAGGCTTCTGCCTGCCGTCACCCAAAATGAAATAGGCATGTGAAACCCACCCTAAAATTGTGAATTTCCAAAAACAAAATGCCTATTATTTCGCTTCACATATGAAAATATGCTATTTTGCTTCATCTGGCTTGACTAAATAGTAAAAAGTCGGGTTTCACATTGTATTTACTTTATTCCCACAAAGGTTGAACAGCAGCTCTAGTCTGTGACTCGGTCTACTCTCTACTAGACTCGGGGCTCAGGCTGAGTCTACTTTTTCTACTCAGTCTACTGTGAACTGTACATCCGCAACATCTTATAACTGTGATGCAACAATAATGTTCTTCTTAACTGCACAACAATGAAAACAAGTGACGCACAAACTACCAATATTTTTTGTTCCGCTGTCTACACTCAACCTCCTGTATAACTAACTGGCCTACTTGGAGTCTGAATGCGGCACAGTGATCTAAACAATTTCACAATGACGTATCAACATACTGAAGCAAAAATCATTTCCCCGAAAAAACGAGAAACTCTCACGGAACCCCACTACATGTTTAGCGGAACCCTTGTTGAAGAGCACTGTTGTAGGAGAAGTAGCGGCTTGTCGTGGCTATAAACTTTTTAAATAACAACCAATATGTCAAGATTTCTCTTATCACTTTGAAAGTTTCAGTAGTTTGCACGGTTCAACAGTAATGTTATAATGTTTCATAAGGTCAAAATGAGGCCTGTTTCAGAAAAAAGTGGCACACGAACAAAAGGATAAAAAATGCCTTAGAAACACCATCATTTTAAACGATCTCCCAAGTTTTGGTAATTCCAGTAAATTTGTGGTTAAATACCAATCATTTACGAAATTTTCGTTCAGATGGCCTGTCTCAAGATAAATTTTGTAAGGAGATAATTAACCAGTAGGACAAAGAAAAATTCAAATAACACTTTTCTTAAAAATAATTAATTACAATACAAAAATTTCACCTTCATTCTTTGAAAGTTTCTGCATATGTCGAAATTTCTGTGGAATGTTTTGAAAATTTCGGGGGGTGCAAATGCCCCCCCTGGTTGCGCGCCTGAGTCTTCAACTCTAATTTGCTGTGATGATAGCAAACATAGCACTACATCAAAGCTTTACTCTCCCTGAGGCGTATTTGAAAGTGGCCTAAAGTAAAGATTCCGGCCTAGCGGCAAAGGAAGAGCCCTAAAGCTTGTCAGCACAAAATTTGTTTCACGTGAAACGTTAGAACAACCAATAAATTCAGTCAGTGCGTTTGAGCAAGCAAGTACATGTCACGTGCATACATGCTTCGAAGCTTCTGTTCAAGCCTTTTCGACTGAAAACTTGTCAATTAGTTGTTTTGACATCAATTCAACAATGCCAAGCACTTTCAACGCACCGAAATGCCGGTGCACCACAAGGTTATTGATCCAACCTTTTTACATCTTTCGATGTTTTTTGTTTCGATGAGCGTTTCCCTCAGCTGTTTACATTACTGCATACATTAGAGATAAGAAAACTGGGAATTGTATACTGCAACGTTTGAATGTGGGTGATGAGCACCAATGCTGCGTAACACCAGTTGAGTACTTTAGCTGACCCTATTTCAAACTGAATGTGCTTCTTCGTTCCAGCGTATCTAATTGACGAAATGCTTTGGGGAGATCGAAAGCAAGTCATTCGAATACAACCCGAGAAGTTCTTGAATAGCAACATCAGCCTGGTTCTGGTTTAACCGTCTCTGCACCGGTGTCGGACGTTTCCGTTCCTGCTTGTAGAAATGGGGTATGGCCTCTTCTGCGGTCTCTACGCATAATTTATTGTGTTTGGTTGATTATTATCCTTTGATAGCTCACGCATACATCCTAATAAACAACTGACAGCATGAAGCACGGTGTTGCCCCTAAAACTCTAGTAGAAGTAGATTCACTGCAGGCCTACTTATATTTTTCTTGCAAAGATTACGAAAACCTATACCTGATTTGTCAAGCTAATTTGTTCGTGACCTCATAATTACATTTCGCGACGCCAACTGGGGTCGCGACCAATAGTTTGATAAGCCCTGATCTAAACCATTGTCAATCCTGCGTGGGAGTCTTCTCCAGCGTGGCACAAGGGGTTATATGCCCAATTTTTCTGCTTCCTTCAAAATTTGCTTGAAAAATTCTGGAGGTTTTTCTCTCTTGTCTGCAAACTTGTTTTGAGATGTCTTTGCGTTTTATTGCTTCACATGTAGCCATGTTTGTCCTCTGAAGGCCAGCAGCTAGGACTTCAGCTGCAGAGATGATTTCTCTGCCCACATGAAGACCAAAGAAAACTTGCCAGGAGCTGACTTTAAACCTCGCTGCACCTTCCTTCCTCTATTATACTTTGCAGGACTACAAGTGACTGATATAATTTTCTAGGACAGATTGAATCGCCTCTGGACTGCATGTCCATCTTGTACTCTAGGGCAGAGAGGTTTCAAAGATGACTTCATTTTGTTTTCTTGTTGTATAGAATGAAACAAAGCCAATCTTTTGGGAGAACCTCGTAGCAAATTGCAAATGGAATGTACAGTTGTCAGATCATTTCTAATGAGAAGATTAATAGCTGCTACTTCCTGAAGTATGAGTTGTAAATTATGATTAAGGCAATGTAAACCAAGTGCAGTGGTTGCTTCTCTTCTTATTTGAGCTCCAACTCATTGAGTGCACCTTGCAGCACAGAAGCTCCATCACAGGTTTACCTCTACATTTCTTTATATCAATTCCCAAACTTAGAAGAACGTTTTTGATGGTTTTGACAATTGCAGTAGCATTGCATCTATCAGCTTGATGCACTACTACAAAATTTTCACGGATAGCAAAGCTATCATCAACCCGCCGTATGCAAAATGTCAGTTGTTCTTTGTCGCTTACATCTTGTGTTTCACCAACAATTGAAAATACCCGAAGCTTTGATTTGGTCCAGCAAACTGTTCATGCACTTACGATACATAGCTGTAATAAGTTCGTCATGTATTTCAGGTGAATGTTATGCACTGAGCTGTAAGACTTTTTGCAGTCCAGGGCAATGGTCGCATGAATGCTGTAGGAACTGTTGCAAATTTCCTTCTTTGTCAATCTATTTCTTTAAACGATTTACTTTAACAATGGACCCAATAGTAATTGTGTTCCTTAAACCAAGGGCGTACGCAAGGGGGGTTTGGGGTTAAACCCCCCCTTGAGCTTGATATTTTACAAAAAAATTATTACAAGGCGAGTGTATAGGGCTTGATTTTTCACAAAAACAAGGGGAGTTTGGGTAGAAGAATATGACTATTATGTCAACAAACTTCGCTTGAAAACATAAATATGACGTCAAATTGTGACGTCACAAACAGCACACACCAAATACAAATGACCATCATGTGCCACTGAATGAAACCCCCATGAAAATTTTCTGCGTACGCCACTGCCTTAAACCTATTTAAGCAAAATTCGAAATTTACATGTGGGGAGCCAGGCCCATGCGGCCCCCTGGTTTCTTCGCCACCTATGAACAACTGTCAGGACCCAAGTGTTTTGCAAAAAGTGTGGTAGCTTAGGTCTAGCGAAATGTTGCTGGACAAAATCTGCATAACTAAAAAAGTTCTTGCTCATATTACTTGGAATTTTCAAAGGTTACGCGGGTAGGTGTGGAGAAAAATATGGTAAATTTTCATTGCAAACAAATGAGTACGAAAAATGTTATTATGTTTTACGAAACAACTGTTAGCACCTAACTTTTTTGAAAAAGTCTTGTAGCCTAGGCCTAGCAAGATGGTTTGATGCAAAACTTCATAGTTCAAAAAGTTATTGGTCAATTTGCATAAAATTTTCAGGATAAATCTGTCTAGGTATGAAGAACATTTGTGAAAATTGTCGATATAAAAAAACAAGTACGAAAAAAAGTTATCGCGTTGGCGTAAGTATGCGTCAAATCCGCACCTGGCGCATTCGATTGAATGACGCATATAAGCCATATATACGACAATCCGCACCCTGCGCATTTGAAGGTATGACGCATATACGCGTTAATCCGCGCCAAAGGTGTTATTATGCGACCAGCATAAACGAATCAAGAAATCGACGAATTTCACTTGCTATTCTGTTGCTCTTGATGACACACAGGACGTTACCGGCACAGAGCAATTAGCAATCGTCAGAGAAGTCGTGCCTGACTTCAACATTTATGAAGACTTTCTCACGTTACGTTCTGTTCATGGCCTGTCAAAAGGGGGAAATATGTTCTGCAACTTTCGCGCAAGTCTTGAAGAAGAACGTTTGGATTCGTCGAAGCTGTTTGCAATTGGTGCAGGTGGTGCGCTTCAGTGGCGGATTAGGGGAGGGAAGCAGACTGCGCTACAGCCAGGGGTTCCCAACATTTAGGGGAGCCCCAATCTCTAAGTCGGTAAAAAAGTGTAATATATTAATACACAATACGCTGTAAAAGATATCATCACCAATTGGAACTGTTAAGTAGGGGCTCTGTGCTCACTCATTGAAATTGCTTCGTTGACATAAAAGTAGTTGATTCCTTGGCGTGTGGTCTGGCCGACACTCACTAACAAGTTAGTACTCCAAGGTCTAAAAAATTAAGCATTCCCCCGCTTATCTAATTTTGGTTTCCGATGCGCATGCGGTATCCACGCCATTTGAACATCGGCCCTGCAAACAGCCCCGAAAGAAGTTACGATTGCACTAAATTAAAAGGTCTCAATTATAGCTACAATTACACGAAATTGTGCAATTAATTAGATTCAGCTCACTCATAAAAAAACACTAGCCATAAAAAAGAATACTAGAACACTAGATGCAATGAAAAAATACTATATCTCGTGGAAAAACACTAAGAGTAGCAACACTGTTCGCATGTCGCAAAACGCCCACTACCGTAACTTGAACTGAACACGTTAAGATTCGTCGTCATGTTATTGTTACGTAATATGTCCAACAGTAGAACAATCTGTACGCAAAGTTTTGCAACTTGCCTTCTGCAGACTGGCAAAGAAGCGGACATGAGTGAACTGCAAACTCATCAAAGCACAACACCAGGACAGTGAACCTGGTTCTTGTGCCCTGTGGGTGTCATACCGGAATATAAACTGCCAATGCAAGAATTAAGTCAATTTAATCGGAATTACGCTCCTGACTTCAAGTTTGCTAGAAAATTTTGGTTCTTAGTTCCCAATTTCGAAAAGAGGGGGGGGGCGAATGCTCGTTTTGACCCTCTTGAGGACGTAAACCTTATAATGGCAACGTCGATGCTGTGTTAACGTCAAACAATCAATGTTCTATATAGTTGTTACAGTAGCCTATGTTTGAGCCCACGCAACTGGCCCAGCAAACACGGCTCACAACAAGTGTTGCGCGGTCCAATAAAAAGTGCTGAACGTCCCAACAATTGTGGCGAGGCCCACCACTGGCCACAGTGTTATTCGTTCAATAACTGGATTTCTCGCTGGTGTAAAGTTTCGAGTTTTCATTGGACAACTCTGATGCAAGATACACTGGACATTATAGGCGTGGGCTGCGAATACGATTTTGTATGCTTGTATACCGGTTATTTTATACAAGTATAGTGAAAGGATACACAACACAGCAAGTCTACAACAGTGGTGTGACTGACGGGGTTACAAGGGTGCGAACCTCCCACCTGACAAGCTAAATGTAAACACTGACTGAGCCCCTATTTTTCTTATATTTCGGATTCAGTACACTTTTTTCATTTTCAGTAAGTTGTCGTTTTTGCGTTTTTCGGAAGTTTTTTGACTGTTGTTTTCCAATGATTTCGGGTTTTGCATTGTTGCAGGTATCTGCATCGCCTGGAACTGCTGAGGCAAGCACAAGGGAAAGATGGAAATTCGGGGCATTAAACTAACAGGAAAGCAACCAGCAGCAGTAGAGCTCCGTCGACGAGTTTACTCTACTGATACTAGGTTGCACTATCATTGTATACGCAATACGTGAATTACGATAATTCGCTTGCGGTGACTATTACAGTGACTTGGTGATCATGAACACCATCTACCGGTGATCATTTCATTTCATGTGGTGCCATCTCCAGGCCGCCACAGTATATAGAAACCCACATCCGGATACGCTTTCATTTATAAACTTTTTTCTGAATGTCGGCGAGGGGCCCCTTACGATGCCAGTGGCCCTCTTTCAGCTACGTTTCCCACCCTGTCTAAAGCCTCTAGCTACGCAACTGGTGTACAACTTAATTTTTCTGAATAAAATTTTACTACTGTAGACTATACGAAAAGTGCTTACAATGAACGTGGAGTCAGCAAACGTTACCTGCACAACAACCAGCTTACCAAGGAAAATGTTGACAACGAAGCTATTCAAAATGCGTTTCGCAATAACTGTGATTGTGACTGTAGGAAGTTATGGGTGGCGTGAAGATAAATTTCTTTGACGTATTAGATAAATATGAATATTGAAGGGGTAAATGTTTGAAATCAGTTCTTGGTGAGATCAGTTCTGGTGTCTCTATATGCCGTAACAATTGTACCCAGTCAGATTTGGGGGCCAACCCGGCCGGGGGGGGTACGGGTGGCCCTTCCTCCGGTTCTGAGTAGGGAAACCAATTTTTTGACCTAAAACTTAAAATTTTGACTTTATAATTTACTAATTTTGGCTGTATTTTAAACCTGTAAATTTTGTACTTTTGCAACTGTGAAATAATTCAGCCATGAGTGTTAAGGTGAACCCAGAAGTATATTCATGCACTCTAAGCTTCAAAAATTTCGCAAAATTTGTTTGTTTTTGGAATGATATATTGATAAGTACACTAATAACTACAGTAGAGACAAACCTCAGAACAAGATGAAGTTGAAACAATATGTGCATAATGAATTGAGCATTTACCAAACCAAGCACCGTAAGACCACGTTTCTTGCATTGCCACGCGTATCCTCCATAACCTTCAATCGTCCAGTAGTGGGCAAAACAACATTATTACGTCAGAAATCGCAACAAACCCATTATTACTACAGAATTGCAACAAAACTTGCAAAAACATATCAATATCTGTTGTTGTAGTTTCAATAAAATAGCTATAAAGAGAAAAAACTGTGATGCAAAAAGTCGACCCAACGATAAATTTTGACCTAATGATAAATTTTGACTTTTTTGACCTAATGAGTTGGGATTCCCTCATGGTATGAGCGTGAAATTCGGTTTGTGGAGGTTTCATAAACTTTAAAAAAGGCAGAAAAATTTCTACTTCATTGACTTTTGATTGGCCTAATCATGAGTCAAGAACAAGGGACTGTATCAATGAAATTCACACCAAATCGGTAACACTGATGACACGATAGGTCTAAACATGAGAGCAGACTTTTATCATTGCTAGTGCTCAGTAAGGCGGAACATTCAAACAAACATGATGTGCGTTGTACAATTCCGAATGATGTCAGCAACATCAGTGGACATGAATCAAACCTGAACCAATTTTCACAGATTAAATACAGCAATATGGAAACTGGACCAAACGTTATGAAAAAATTCAAACAAAATTATCAAATCCAAATCCGGTTAATCAGAAATTATAAAATCCAAATCCGTCAGAAAGCTACAAATCCGCAGGATTAAAATCCAAATCCATGTTCAACTCTGCCACATGGTCCGTCCAGGTGACCTGGTGCCCGCGAGCACCACGTTGGTGGCCCCTGCTGTAAACTCTTCTGGAATTTGTACTGCCGACATCAACTTTCTTCATCAACTTTTTTCCGTTGTGTGATTTTATACTAACGATAAGCTACAGCACCCCGTAAGACAAAGCTAATGACTTTCCATCAAGGAAAGAATTGTAGAAATGATGTGATCGCGGTAATACGTGAAACCTTTAGGAATGCAAGTGGTGACGCGACCACGACCATCCCAGCCCCGGAAACACGACCAATTGAGTGCCATCCGATGGGTGGTCGTGTTATAGGAACTTCACTAAATATATAGTGAATATATCCAAATGAAATTTTTGGGGTAGATAAAATTTTCTTTATTGAATTATTTTCAGAAAAATCGGCTTTCCATACCATATTCCAGACCAAAATAACACTAACTTAACCTTAAAACTAACCAAACCAAAATTTAACCTAACCTTTACCTCTCATAATTGCCCAGTTTGATATGTCCTAAATTCATAAGGTAAAAATAACAATTGTATTCATTGCAATTCCGTATTTCATTTTTCTGTTCAAAATCAAGGCAAATCAACAAGACTATTAGTAAGAACAAGAGCATGCCCTCACTTATCAATAACTGTTGTGAAACTTTCTTATTATGTATGGTTTCCAGTGGCGTAATTGACAGAGGGGCAGGAGTGGGAGCCGCCCCCTGGCGTGCGTGTAGCCAGAATTTTTTATGGGGGAACAAACAGAAACCAAGTCTCAACATATAATGCCCCTTGTGTTTGAAGCATCATCCATAAAATGTGCCATTTTCTGGCACATCTCTTTTGAACAATTCTGTTCAGATTTAAGCCGGCAAAGAGAGTTTGCTTTCGTTGAATCGACAAGTTTAAAAGTTTGTTTTTAGTAAATTTCCAAGTTTCTACTTTAAATGAAAGTCACCATTTTCTCATAAAACTTTCTTGCGAAAGCGTTTGTGAAAATCTCGATGGCATAAGTGCAAGATCTGTGGTAGCCTATGCTTTTTTTAGGCAATATTGCAATTGAGCAAGACATGATCGTGGCGGTCATGAGATTGCGCTCTTTATATTCACACGCTTCTGAGGTGCACCACAGTAGCGCAGCCAGAAAGAGGCCGAAGAGGCCATGGCTCTCCCCGAAACCAGCTTGCAAAGATTTTTCGCTGGGGCTTTATATCAATTTCAACTGTTCGAAAATAAACGGAAAGAACAGTCGGACTCAATTAGCAACAACTAAATATGTCGTGTCCTCGTACTGATCAGCATTTAACATGACCTTTTCCAATGAGATGCAAAAATATGCAACTAAACCATGCAATTTTATTAGCAAAGTTTCCATATAATGTGGACAACACGACCCGAAATAGAGCCTGAATGAAATGCAAGGGCTCAGCTTCCACGCAAAGGAGTTGAAATTCAGACGAGATATTTTTGAGAGGATTATTTGCATGAAGTAGTGCCGAACCATTAGAAAACTATTTGGTCAAGGCATGATTCATCCAAGCGCACCAAGCAACGGAGTGTTATGCAACAACGCAATGTTTTCCAGAGCATGGTTGGCATTGTGGCTGGATAGTGGCTATGCGATGCCATGTGTTGAGTTGGCGTTGCATCCTCAACATGAAACGTCTCGTGACTCTGAAACACAAACAAAGGAAGACTTCAAATGCAAGTCATGAAAGCGACATGGAAAGTTTGTCAACGGTTCCATGGAATAGCAGTGATTAGTACGAATATTGAAACACCAAAAAGTCGCATCACCGAATGGACTGAATTCCAGGAGAATGAAGTTGGAACAAAGTAACAGTTAAAAACACTTAGTTCACAATGACGTTGTATTGTATACTTATTTAAACCATTGTGTATTTATACTCTGCATGTCATCGCAAGTCACAATTAGGAAGAGAGTAACCCAAAACATTATAGAAAGTATTTACATCAACAATCCGTATAAAATTGTAAATAATATTCCCGATTTAAACGGATAAAAACGAACTACCAC
>Ga0210059_1000637_pt1 | contig 46623 bp, 26 predicted proteins | sample Ectturendosymbi2_FD_188042 | JGI IMG/M metagenome (GOLD analysis project Ga0210059, IMG submission 188042) | Ecteinascidia turbinata endosymbiont from Florida, USA - Sample 2 (SPAdes) (version 2) | ecosystem: Host-associated > Tunicates > Ascidians > Unclassified | place: Key West, Florida...
TAAAGTTTAGATTATTTTCCTGTATTGCCGTTGACTTCATTCTAAGAAGCTTTCTATTCACACACATTAGAATTGTCATCTTGACAAATCTTCCTGAATTGCTGATTCTATTTCGTCAGCTGGATTGTAGGGGAAGGTGGGGTGCAGTAGACCTAGGGGCACAATCATCTTTTTTGATTTATTGAAAAGTTGAAAACGGTAAACTTTAAAATTTCCATTGTGATTTAGTCTCATACCCGCCGTGGTACTAAAATGAATTTTTCCTTGATAGGACGCCGTTATTGCGAGTTACAGAGCAATTTTGTGTTTTTGTTACCCAAAAGTAATTTATAAAATCACATCTAGATTTGGGCCTTGCCCACGTTAATCAACATCTACTGTTCTGAGTTTTTGTAACGTTGTAGTCAGGGCAGTGGAACATTATTTGATAACTCCAGATTTCAAATTCTTTTTGAACTGAGTTGGTATTTCTTCATTTCATTTTTTAGTTATGCACAGGGTACATCCGACAAAAAAAATAAGGGACACACTCAAGACATTGCCACTAGGTCAGTCTAAGCAAGGTAAAGCTTGAGAGGTTATATTAAAATGCAATACAGAATAATTCTGACCTATAAGGATTTTTAGGTTTATAATGCGCTTAGTGCAGGGGTGGGGAACCTATTTACTATCACGGGCCGCATGAATTGTGTATTATCGCTCTCGGGCCGGAAAATCAATTAATTTTATTCTAAATTCTACCATTATCTAACAACAAGGAAGAGTGTCTTCTTTTGACCTACTATCTAAGTATATGCTTATCACAGAGCTTCGATTTGACACGATTTGTACTCTATATTGGGTGACGAAAATTATGGTGCGGGCCGTATCAAATGTTCACGCCAGCCGCATTTGGCCCGCGGGCCGCAGGTTCCCCACCCCTGGCTTAGAGACACATTACATTTGTATCGTAAAGCCTGAATTCAGCATACTGCATTGGTTTCATTTAATGTTTGGTAATCATACAAAATTTGTTTTGCCACGCAGTGATAGTCGGTAATTAGAATGTGAAAAAGGGGAGAGGTAGTCAGCAAGTGCCTATTTTACATGTGATATCACGTGAACATTATGCAATGCATGCAGTCCAACTTTTTATTGACCGGTCAAGTGTACCTCATGCTCATGTAGAGTGTGCCCCAGGCATGTGGCACATTCGACAGAAAAACTATCCTTTTTAAAAATTGGTTGTAAAATTTTTTCTGAAGGGCGTTGTTTTCCTGTTTTGGCATGCTATTGTGTATATGGAGTTGCTTTATTGCGTGACAGATTTTGAGCTTGTTTGGAGTTGAATTAAAGTAGCAGTGGTGGAAAATGCAAAAATGCGTCGACTGTAACCCCTTCCCCTACCTTGGGGTGGCATTCACGAATGACGGGATGCAGAACAAGTAGATTGATAAAGGGATTGGTAAAGCAAAAGCAATTCGCGGTGAGATTTGTCGCTCAGTGGTGACAAAGCGGGAGCTTTCAAACCCAGCAAAGTTGTACGGTTTTAAATCGGTCTTTGTTCCAATCCCCATCTATGGTCACAATTCTTGAGTAATGACTAAAGGAATACTACAAGTGGAAAAGACAAAGATGGACATTTTGCGAAGTATTCGTGGCGTGTCGTTTCGCGACAAAGTGCGCAACTGTTAATTTCGTAAAGGCCTGAATGTCGAGCCACCTCTCCTCATTGGTTTGGCCATGTGACCAGAATGTCCCACGAAAAATCGGCGTGGCAAGTCCTGCTGGCTACACTCATGGGAAAGCGGCGCAGATGTCCTCCAAGGACCAGATGGCGCGACTACAGCACATCTCCGATCTTGCTTGGTCTCGTCTTGGGTTGAGCCAGCAGAAATGTCTAAGATTGCTGTATGATCGTGAGGTATTTCGACTCCTCCTAGGACTGTTGTTTTTTCCAAGCTTTCTAAAATTCCTTTCATTTCTGATTGCTCTTACACGCATGGAGTGCAACAGGTTCCAGTCTTTAACGTTGGAATCAGGCAACAGCAGAATATTGTCTAAAACAAGACGATGGAACTACTAAGAAACCTTTAGGTAGTTGTTAATGTATTCACAACTGTGGCAGGAGGCACGAACTTAACGCTCTCACAACGAAAAACAACAAAAAACTTTATGTACACTTGACTTGTGTGGCTTCAAAAACTCCTTTGCAAAAAGTTGACTGGACAGCTTTAGGTGTTTCGTGAGGCAATTCAAAGCGGTACAAAGTTGTTTGTTTTTTTGACATTTATAGCTGTAGGGTTTATTAATTGATAATGTCAAATAAAATTTCACTCTGAATAAACAGAAAAAACGTATAGCAAATCATAACGTTTCCGAACCAATGTTAACACAAATGTTTGAAATATAATAATCAGTTACGTAGGACATTCTAGCAACAAACAATAATAGAAAAATTACGTTCGAGAACACTTCAAACAAATTCTGCCCTAATTTCCCTAACAAGTGTTTGTCTGGCTAGTGCGAAAATGTAAATTCGCACTTAAATTGATTGAAGAACGGCGTTGTCCTATGTGGGTAAAAAATAAAAATTTACATGCACTTTGGTTGTAATCCACTACAAAAATCACCAGCAAACAATAACCTTCGCAGCACACAGACCGCGACTTAAAAATAGAATCAAGATAGCCAACATATGAGGCACAAGCACAATGAAACAACTACAGTTTTCCTTGCACGTCGGAAAGTTTTCAATTCTTGCATAATCTTACAGTACATGTTGCCCAAAATAATATATTCTTTACTCCTGTTATCAAGGTTGCATTTGAAGGTGTCCAAATCAGCTTTTGTTAGACGCATTTTTTGTGTGTCTTGCCCAAGAAAGCGAAGTTCTTTGTTCCGAAACGCTAACTGCTTCTTACTTTCTACAACATATCAATGATACAAAAGGTATCCACCACGTTGACCGAAGCCGCTGCTGTCGCAGGCAATTTAATACGAAGATGAAGAATCCCTGCAATGAAAGAGATGGTATATAAGGAAATATCCTAACCGTAGCTGGCGTCATCTTCTCTTATCTAAATATAATCTTACACATTTTGTTTCTGCCGTGAATGACACTTGAAAATTCAATTTTGTATCCACTTTTGCTGTTCCTTACGATGATTACTCAAAAATGGTTTGATGTCTTTGAAGATTTTCTGAGCCGTATTTCACTACAAGGTGTACAAAATTGGGGATTTAAATTTAGTGCCAAAGCTTGCTACCAGTTGGCCTAAATGAACATCAAAATACCTATAAAGCTAAAATATCCTTTGATTTGATTTTGTTATTGAAATAGGCACAATAGTCCGATCATACCACGAAAGCTCGATGGACTTTTTGCGGTTCCAGTTTCGCGGTATTTTGAAGATAAATCGTATTTCGAAGAAGTAAATCTCCATCTCATGTCTTGCAATATTGTTGTTTAGAACAATTTATGAGTGCCGTGAAATCACGAATTGAAATCTTGGATCAGTTTTTGCCGTCTACATTCATTTAACCAAAATGAGATAATGGCCTGAACAAGATATCTTATAGGCAAAGCATTACACTGATAAATTCAAAAATTGTCTTGAGTAGGAGCTTAGCTAGGATAAAGCACTGGAATTGCCAACAGTAAAAACTTAAGTTCACAGGTACAGCATTACACAGTAAGCGTATTGCGCTAAGCCAAAATTCAACGGAATACAGCAGAATTTATGCAGATATTTCATCGTAAAGCAACTTTTACCCTAATTCAAAACCAAGCACCATTCATTTATCCAGAACTTTGTAAATATCACGAAAATCGAAATTTTTTGCCCATACTTTATTTGATTTTACAAGAACATCGCAAAGTGGGGTCACGCCCACGATGGGTGCCGGAAGCAATTTTTTCCATGAGTGTCCATTTTTCAAGGATTTTTTCCAGGGGGCTAACAGTGGTGCAATTGCATTTGACCAAGCCGAAGCTAAGAGAAAAAAATTTATTCTACTAAAAATTTAATAGGAAAATATCAAATTTCAAAATCCAAGGGAGGCCATTGCTCCCCTTCTGACGTCCATAATGCTTTCAAACTAAAACAAACAGAACTCCATAACAATTTCTGGCTTTCTCTTCGCTTGCAATCTTCTGGCAGATTGCATAACTCAGATGAGCTATGTTTGCATTTGAAACCTCCGATTGAACTAACTTGCCTGAAACGAATTGAAGATGGTAAAGAGCCAGGCCATGATTTCCTGGTAGTATACATTGCTTGCAATCAGTTGTAGGTAAGCAAACACCCACGTAAGGCCCATAATGATGCACAGACTTACAGCAATTAAATATTTTTCTGTGTTACTTTTATCTTTCGCGGTTGATTGAATCTGCAAAACAGGTATGAAACAGCACTTTCATTTTACATCAGTTCAATTATGTAGCATCAATCATCAGCATGTCGTCAATGTGTTGCTTTGAATATGTGTTTGAAGATCGCGCTTGTTATCGATGCACTGATCTCACCTGCTTTCTGCAGAATATTTTAAGAAGAACAACAATGAATAAAACAATGTTTGCAAAAGCGAGTGCTCCAACGGGCAACAAGAATCCATAGTTCAACGAATAAAAATGAAGCCAGCAAACATGTTTAGCGCGGTAACTAGACTCGAAGAAAACGTCACCTGCAAAATAACATGAAATCATCGAAATAATAAGAAATCCAACGATTGTCACTATATGCATAACACAGTCCAAAATGAGGCACTTTGTGGTTTTCATCGGCGAGTTTTAAATCCCCCAAGTGATGCGCAAAACATTAATTTCGTAAAATGTTACATTCATGTCACGATTTTACGATCGAAAACACCACGGAGGAAGAACACAAGCAACTTCCCCAAAGTCTCATTCAGACATTGACTCGTTATTGCAAGAATTAAAGATTACAAAATAGTGCAAAGAGTGCAACAAGTGAGGAGCAAACTGAAACCTATCAGTTTGCAAACTTTGTGTTGGATCCATAAAACCCACAAAATAATCGCCCTTACTTTACATTATATTCCCAACTCAACATTTATTCAAAACCATATTTGATATCGCAGCGTTGGCTTCGTTTACCTCTTTTTCTAGATATTTCCACGTTTCAGGGCGAGTTTGATTTAACCTTCACCCGAAAAAATCAAGTTCAGTTCACAATAACATATGCTTTGACGTCATGCCGCACAAAGGCTTGACAAGGTTTGGAAATCCGTTAAGGTTGCTGCTAACTGTAAGTGGATAGACGTGCTTTTTTTAGTTTCTGCGCAGTAGAAGACGCGAAACTTTCGTCAGTTAGTTTCCAAACATTAATATTTCGTCACATTGTCATTTTGATGTTCAAAACTTTTGTTTGTTAAAGTTTTCGTCTTTCAAGTCGAAAAGAAGAGCTGTCGGATGGTGTATCGCATCGCGAAGAACCGTTATCGAGTCGAAGTGCCATAGCACAAGGTAACATCTCGGTAATAGTTATGTAACATGAAAGTGAAAACAAAGACACACATAACGACAAACCAGACCTGATATAAGGACCATATCAATAGTTCAGTTGCTATGATATGTTATGCCAAGCGCCACTCAACAGACCACACAAGCAATCAGAAGCGATTGCCAACGCATGCATAAATGATTAGGGAAATGAAGTGAATATATTTTTATTAGAAATTGAATAGGAAGTATTCGGTAGTAAATATTTCGGTCATTCATTCATACTGCAACAACAAAATTGATCGGTATTGCTTATTAAAGACATTGTGGGATTATCTTTGAAGTGTTGCTCTACATTTGCCCAAAGAGTAGATCCTCGATGAGAAATTGTTTTTTTACCAGATTTTGTTGAAACTTGTATAAAATAGTTTTATTTGGTTGCATATCTTGTATTATGACAGTGACCGTCAGCCGTTTTCTAAAACAAGTTTTTAAATGACTTTGGCAACATTTCATGGTGAAATTTATGCATCAGTTTGGCTAATTCAAATCTATAAATATCGTGAAGTTTCAGAATATTGAGAGATTTATATAGAGGTGTAATCAGGGCCCCACAAGGGGGGGGAATGCCCCCGGGCGGCACTTTTGGTGAAAAGAAGGAATAGCAAATGGTCTTTCACCAATGAACCTGAAGTTAGATTTAGGTTTAGGTTTTAGATTTCGATTAAGGTTGGACCTACCATACGTTCCGGTTTGGCCGGGCTGTCCTAGTTTGAACGTCTGCCCAATGTCCCGTCCCGGCTTGCAAAATGTACCGGAATCTTACTTCAGTGAAATTTTCGAAATTAACTCCAGTCGGATGATGCATTGTTATCAAATAATTCCGTCCTGAAAGGCTTGACTTTGCTTTAACCCGTAGCTTGGGGGGCGGCACTTTTCGACTCGCCCCGGGGTGGCACTTCTCCATGTCGGGGCCCTGGGTGTAATATGACACCTAAAGTTGTTATACGTAATAGTTCGTAGTATGTCGTTGTGCACTACTTCTAGTGGTTGCAAAACAGTATTTCTATTAGTACCCATCATTTTAGATGACAATTTACAAACTAAAATATAACATTTTTAATACATCAGTGGATACTAGATTTCAAATTTCATAGAACAGATAAGATGCCCTGACTAGTTTTGATATCAAGACCCCTAAATATTTTGCACACGTTGTTAGTTGAAAGTAGCTGTCATTAATTTTTATTTGAAACGAACAGTTTCAGATAGTTTGCTATTATTTTTCAAAGATTTTTTGAGCATAAATTCTGATTTTAGTAAATTAAGGACAATTTATTTAAAGGCAGTCAGTTGTCTATTAATTAGTTCCATATGCACCATGTGCTGCGAATGTTCAAGAATTTTATGAGATAAACAAAGATAAGTATCATCAGCGTATAGTACAGTATAAAATGCAGAGGGTTTAGGCAAATTATTAAAATGTGCATGATAAATGATAGCGGTCCCAGAACAGACCCCTGAGCCACACTTTTTGAAATATCAAATAACCTAGATTGCACATTTTCGACTTTTACGTGTTGCTTGCGATTGGACAAGTAGCGAAATAATTGTAAGGGAATTCCTCTAATACCAAAGTTATGATAAAATTTATCAAATGGTTTATGATTTAATGGTGTCAAATGCTTTTGGCAAATCAAATCAAACATAGAGCAAGCATTTAATCCGTTATCAGTATTACTCAGCAGATTGAAGTAAACACTCTCAACTGCCTACGCAGTTATATTCGGATAACAACTTATATTCTTGTAGATAATAGTACCTCTATCATATAGAATCATATCGAACCACCTTCACTTTGCAGACCTGATCCGTTGCATGCTATGACACGGTGCATTTTCTATTCTAGATCAGAATGTGTGGCTTGGCGTCACCGTCAGCAAATCCTGTTATTTTAATCGGAGGTGCTGGTATCACTCATATTGGTTTTATTACTAAGAATTTCATGCGATGGAGATTAGCTGGTAACAGTTCTAATCTTGATTTCGACCAGTGGTTCTCAACCTTTTTTGGTCCATGGACCATCTTTTCAATACAATTATCCGATGGGCTACTTTGCTATGCTGAAACCTCATAAATAACTAGTTGAAACTATTTTGCACATGTGTCAGCGAACGTTTCATCAAGGATTTATGGAGCTCTCTGTGGACCACTAGAGCTTGACCACCGGTGGTACACCTGGACCACGTTGAGAATCACAGATTTGGACTGATGCGTTTCTAGTAAAAGTTTTAAAAATAGCAGTATCATGGGCATCAAGTTACAAGCGCATAAGAGCTACAGAAAGAAGATATTGTAATTTAAACATTTTTTGAATGCAGGTCTAGAAACCTGATGTCTAAACGCAAAACGTTGTTGTAAGATTTCAAGAACATCGTGCAGCAATCCTCTTTTCAGAAGGATCATCTATTCATTGCATCTTATGCGCACTTTTGTGTAAGTATCCCGAATGTCTTTTAGGTTGACTACTGACATTTGTGTACATCGCACAACGCAAAGTTGCCCTGAGCATAACACGTATTTGCTTCATAACCTGCGGTAACACTGGAGTATACGGATGTCACAACCAAGAAACCTGCATCGTTTTCAGCAAGTAAAAGAGACTGACATGAAGGTTTGCTGTAGTTATTGTTGTAGTTCCAGTGGTGTCAATGATGCCCAATTGCCACAATTTTTGGGGTACCTTACCAGCAACCAACCTCTCAACATCCAAAACGTTTACGCATTTAGCATTCTGATCTATCTCACCTGAAGTTTTTCATTGAAATCGATATAGTCACTTTTTCCATAAATTTTCGGTGGTGTACCTTTATTTGTTTTTGTTCAGGTGCGCTTCCTTAGTGTTTCTCTTTTCACTCAGAAAAACATTTATTGCAACTTAGTAAACATCCGAATAGCGCCTTACCTGGCACGTAGTGCTTCTTGTCGAAGTAAAGCAAAGTTATTCCACTATTTCCAGCAACAATACAAAGAGGAAGTATGTAACATAGGAGTGCAGGAACTTTGGCTGAGAATTCTCCGACTTGCACAAGCTGAATTGTAAAATTAGTCTGAACAACGTGTGTTACTTAGAAGGGAAACCACAATCACTTTTTTCAGTATGTGGAAATACCTAATTAATGATAGTTGCAAATCTAAAGCATGCAAATATAAGAAATTATGTTCAATTTCACATAACACATGTCTTTGTCCACCATTGTTTATTTATTTATTTGATGATGATTGATAGCAGGCTGACGCCAGAATAAAGGCATTTTCTAAGGTTTCGGAGAGTGCGATAAATCAAGTGCATTCACGCACAACACAGTAGCACAGTAATAATAACTTGTTATTAATGAATACAATATATTTCAGAGCAGGTGGAAAAAGATATGTTAATATCGTTTATAGGATATAAAGAAACTGCAGTCAATCGCAAACAGTTGGAATAATGAAATCTTTTGTGGACAGGACAGTAACCAGGGGGGCGCAGGGGTTGAAGCCCCCCTACAAAAATTTTGCCCCCCTGGGATAATGTATTGGACACAGTTTAAAAATATTTGAAATAGTTCAAAAAATTTGGGCCCCTTCAGGTGTCCCAAGCTGGTTACGGGCCTGTTTGTGGGTCTCTATGAACGCAAAAAGAAATGGTCACTACGGCCGTACAAATAAGTAACTACATAAATAAATATTGCAAAATGTTTGTGGTGCTTTTCCTGTACTTTGTACTTATTTTTATTGAAATTATTTCATCGCCACTATCTGCAATGTAAGTTAACTTCTCACGGCGAGGTTTGGAAGCCTACTGCATTAAAATATTTTATTTTTACAAATATGAGATTAGATCTTTGTATCTCAGACATGATCAGGAATGTGATGAAGCATGCCGTGAGCTGAGTGAAACTTTCGATCTTACCACTCCCAACAATAAACTTGATTTGCAGAAACTGGAGCTTACCAGTTTCAAGGCTCTGTACATGTTGTAGGCATTGGCAGACATCCAAAACCACGTCGTTAGGAGGAAATAGTGTAAAACTATTGCAGAGAAATCGCAAATTGCAAGTTGATCAACTTTGCTCATTCCAAACAAGAAAGCGACATTGACAACAATCAAACAAAAACAGATATCAAGAAAACGGTTGGTTGCCGACGTCGTAGCTCCCTATTTGAAACAAAGAAGCTACTACTAGAAACTGTTGCAGCAGGAACAACTTTCGTATGGGTTCCATCAACACACTGAATATACGGCTTTGGTGATTTAGCTGGAGATTGCTCTTGTTTTTAACAGCAGTGGAACAGTCAACATTTTCTGAATAAAAACAACAAACAATATACGTTGGGAGTTTTCTGAACTTGCAAATATAGGAGGAAATCAGCAGCAGAGAATACGTCTATGGTGGCCCATGCATGCCACCCTAAAAATGTTTGTTTCTGGCATTTTTTTGAAAAAAACAAAAAAGCGTTTCAAAAACTAAAACAATTTTACTTTAGCTTCGAAAACACTATCGTTTCGCAAATGTTTTCCAAATAAAAACATTTTCTTGTTAAAATAAATGTATTTGCCTTTCGGAAACACTTTCACTGTTGTTTCGGAAACACTTCGTAAAAAAATCGAAAAAAATCGCATCAGTTTTGCGGTCGTAGCCCATGCGCACCACCCTCCGTTGAGGGCCAGTGTTTTCACTTGAGAAGGCTTGATTTGCAGATTTTCCTAGTTTTGATAATCTCCAAATATGTAACAGGCTCCCTGCGGCAACGTTTTCAACACAGTGTCAACGTTTTTGGCAATTTAGGCAGAAATTTGGTAACTGAAGAATTGAAGGGTAGACTAATTGCTTCAGTTTTGATGACCTCCAAATGTGTAACGGGCTGCCTGTGGTAAAGTTTTCGACACAGTTCTGCGACACAGATAGGCAGTGTCGATTTTGCTAATAGGCAGTGACGCTTGTCCAAGTAAAGGCACAGGGACCCTTAACGGAGGGTGGCACGCATGAGCCACGACCACAAAACAGATGTGATTTTTTCGATTTGTTTTACGAAGTGTTTCCAAACCAAAAGTAAAAGTGTTTCCGAAACGAAAATAATTTTTTTTTAAAACGAAGTGTTTTCATTTAGAAAACACTTGCGAAATGAAACTGTTTTCGAAACGAAAGTAAAATTGTTTTTGTTTTTCCAACGAAAAGATTTCAATTTGCAAACAAAAGTGAAAGTGTTTCCGAAACGAAAATACATTGTTTTTAAAACGAAAATATTTTTATTTAGAAAACATTTGGGAAACGAAAGTGTTTTCGAAACGAAAGTAAAATCTCTTTAGTTTTGAAATGATTTTTTTTGTTTTTTTTCAAAAAAATGCCAGAAACAAAAAATTTTTAGGGTGGTATGCATGGGCCACCATATACGACTGCATATTTACGTTCAACGTTTCGTCCAACCCAAGGAGAAGCAAATTTATGTTTGTTGTTGGAAACGTTTTCATAACAAATGCTTTTGGTCTGCACCAGCTGGTAAAGAACAATTTTTCGTTGATGTGAAACGTAGTGTGTAACTATCAGAGTGAAGTACCAAATTTTTGCTTCTCTATAATACACTCGTATGTGCTACCTTTCGAGGAGAGAAGAAAATTAAGGTTTAAAAACCATGAGTAGAAAATTATAAGTTTGTTTTGCCTGTCAACCAAATAACGAAACTTGTCCATGTAGCACAATGCCCATCAGAACAAGTGATAACCGGAAAAAGCAGTCCCGATATTTCTATGTGATTTAGAGATTTAGAAACAACTTAAACACAGGCACGTCAAATATTTCTACGGAAACAGCAGCAAGGTGCATTTCAGCACAAAAGCTTGGCAATTTCGTGAACAGTCAAAAACATGCACTTTATGCGTATAGAGGATAAGTAATTCTTTACACCGAGAAGTTGACGAATTGCATCGAGCCACTCACCTTACTCCGAGATAAATCAACATTGTTAGTACGAGTCCAGTGACAGAAAGAACACACCCAACTGTACTGACTATTCCCATTGCGAAAGCCGAGGGAAAGATTTTCGTACTCTGCGAATATTTTTTGTATGGATTAATCTTACACTGTAGTTATCGGAACCAAATTTTCAAAACACAGCAATTCTTTCCTTAGCACAATTTTGTAGTTTTTACCAGGAGATCAAAGGATATACGATAGAACTTGCGTTAGCATGATACTTTTCAACAAATCTTTGGTGATATGTTTTGAAGCTTGAAAAGCATCACTGTCTCAATACACCTAATCCAAAATATTTCAAAACCACAAATTTTCCTTCTTGGAATCTTTTCGTACGCCGCATACACAGTGATCATATTTATTTCAGAAGAAATAAGTCATTGTGTAATTGTATGTGATAATGTCACAACAGTACATCAATTTATGTCCATACAACTTATGACAAAATAAATCCTGTATAGTGGACGTACCGTATTTTCCGCCTAAAAAGCCGAATTTCAGGACTTAATTTTTAACTTGATTTTTGGGGGTCGGCTTATTGGGCAGATCATCAGCTTTGGACGAGAAAAAAATATACACTTCAATCTCAGAAATTTATTAAAATCCATCAAGCTAATCATCTTCATCGTCAGAAGCATCGAATAATAGATTCCAATCCTCGGCAGATACCTGGTCGTGGTACGGGTCATTTTCTGGTGTTATTAGCTGAACAAGTACAATGCTGTCTTCCTTATGGTCGTCCAACCACAACGTATCATCTTCCGTTCCATCCATTGCATTCGAGAAGAAATTTGCCACTTCTTAAAAATGGCCTCGGCTTATTGGGCGGTAATACGAAAAAAACTCATTTTCAGAGCTAAAAATTGGCCTCGGCTTATTCGAAGATTCGGCTTGTTAGACGAAAAACACGGTATTAGTGCTTTAATGTTTTGTGCATTCTCACTGCGTAATTCCCAGTAATATTCCATTCGTGATTCAACGCGATTTACTTGTTTGCGAACAGTCCGACTGTCGACACGATAGCTTGAAAGCCTATATCATAACCGCAGTCGGTGGTTGTTTCCTGTGGTTCATTTGAACGCTCAACGCTTTTATTCGTCGTCATTCTCTTCTAATGCTACACCGAAACGTTTAACGTTACGTTGTTCTGACCTCACGCTCAAGTGTATCGGAGGTTTTGTTATATATCTGAGTATAATCGAAAGAAGCAATCAACTTAGAGTGCTCCTGGAGAGTTATTCGCGGACAAATTGGTGTGAGCTTTTTATTTCGCCTTGCTTTGGCTTGGCAACTTCAAGACGTCAGGTTGCTTAGTTGGGAGACTGACCTGCACTCCTGCAACAACTAGGTTGACCCCTCTACTTGTAGGGATCACTGTCGAATCGCAACCGACCGACTGCTCGGCACTGCAACCAGCTAAGAATCCTACATCGCTTCCTACAACAGTCCCTACAATCATTCGAAACACGTGTTGTTTCTCTTCGACAACTCTTTACTGAGAATGGAGTACTTAGATGAGTCCCTTCCAATGGATATTCTTGTAAAACAAACAGAAGACAGATTTGGCATTTTCTCCAAGCAACAATAAAGGTTTCTCATGTGCGCTGTATTATAGAGATAATACAAATATACGGATCTACTGCAAGTTCTTAAACTTGAGGACGTAAGCAGTTCATGTTTTTACATCAAGTCCCTGTCAAGACATTTTTAAGAAACGAGAAAAACGAAGTTAGGTGTAAAGGCGATGTCATCTCAAATGCAGTCTAGGGCGGGTTTAAAGAGCAATGTCACTAGGGCTTTAAACACATGCTAGTTTACGTTAGGAGTCAAGAGTTGATTACCTCACCCACTATTTAATAAATAGGGATAGCAGTAGAAAGTTTGAAAGATCCTTGGAATTGTTAAAAATCTTGTGCAATTTTTACACGTAGCCATTGTGTTTTCTTGCTTCTCAACTTGTATAATGTTTTCAGTTATTTTGTTCACATTCAGCAGATGGTACGATGCTGCATCAACGGCGTTTGGATGTGTTTACCACCCGGGACAAGTTAACTGTGGCGCCCGGAGACCATAGTTGGGTTCCGTGACAAAGGTGCCACAAGTTGCGGAAAAACTTGTAACGAAAAGCTGTGAAAATGGGGCAAAAATCTATAGAAATCCTACAAACTACAGGAAAAATTGTCGAGTTGCCTGAAAGCATGCACTGCAATAAAGTGCATTAGATATCAAGTTGAAAGTTATCTCTTCTGTACAACGCATATTTCGCGTGTTTGTTTGCGTTTTCTTCTATGATATGATCGGGGTTGCGGAGTCGTAGGTAAAATATCCGACCTTTCCAAAATTTCCAACTCCCGACTCCGACTCCGCCTTTCCAAAATTTCCGACTGCGACTCACGACTCCTTAACATAAAAGGAATGAAACTTGGCTGTTAAAATCAATAGAAATCGTGGTGCACAGGAAGAAACCTCTGTTTCAACACAAGTTTCAAAGGAAACGGTGCCATTTCAACAGGAATTCCCAATTTAAGAGTGTTTAAAATGATCCAATAAGACATCCGGAGTCGGAATCGGAAAAAAATCCGATTCCTATTCCTTACGACCCCTGCTCCAACTCTGCAACCCTGTTATTGATATGTGGTTTTAACTTCTTTTATCCATAATAAAAAACGTTTTAGTAGGTAATGAAAAAGCATATCATGAAAAAGTGAATCTATCGTTCTTTTCTGTCACTTGCAAACAAGGAAACGTCAAGCATGGAAACCCATGTCGCACAAATTTTATTCAGCTTTTCATGGAGGAATTGAAATTCTATGCTCAGGATAATGCAAACTTTTATGCAAAATCTAAAAACGCTTGGGTCCCTCAGTCCTCCTGATATTGATCACAAAACCGACAGTCACGAGGGTAAGTATTGACCAGGTGGTTAAGACTCTTCTGCAGATCACAACTTGGTTTACGCCACTCGCGATATATTGTAATGATTGAAAAAGGGGTCATCAATCTGTTTTCAAGCAACATGCATTTATCAGTTCAGTTTCTTTATGCTCGCTTTAGTCTTCCTTTCGGAGTGTCACGACCGGTCATTTCCGCTCCCTTGCACCGTAGGCTGCGCACTTGCTTTCACAGTGAATGATGCACTGGTGCCGAGTCAACGGCATAGCACCGTGAGCACCGTTTCCTTGTACTCACCAACCATCAACGCCTCGCACAAGGCGGGAAAGGGCTCAAGTACCGTTATCCAAGTCTTCGCTATGACGCCACCGGGAATTGAACCCAACCTACCAGCTTTCATGGCGCATGCTGAATCAACTGTGCTGCTTATTACTGGTACCCTATGCAATGTACAACTTATATCCAGTCCTTTACCAGAACCTACGAATAGTTTTCAAAATTGTTGGAAGTTTTTAAAGAGCTGAAAAACTTTGAACCAATTGCCATCCTTGTAGAATTTGGGACCTTTCGTTGTAATGTTTGGTGACATCTTGATAAAATGAGTGTTGGCTATATCTCAGGTTCTCTACCATTCGGACGTTTAAAAATCTGTTTTTTGAACTTTTATCTTCCACACTGCATTTGCTGCTAAATTTGCATCACCCCATTTAAAAGATTAACGAGCGTTTTAAAATCTTTGGGAAATCCATTGCTTGGCAGTACTTTTAAAGAAACGCACCATAAAGACTTGATTATGTTAGTGCCTTATTTCCATTTCCTACCGCCCTTGCAGCCCGGTTTAGATGAGCGAAGGCACAGCTGTTTAGCATGTGTCGCATAACAGCTGCTGTACTTCTTTAATTCAATTACAGATGTTGCTGCATGGAATTAACCTTAAATTATTTAATCCCTATAACTTTTATTTTCACAATTTCATACATTCTTTATAAACAGTCTAGAATAAACATATGCGTGTCTACTCTCGACAAAGCTTCACACCGTCACTGACTCTGTACAAAAGCAACCTAGCATTAATGTTGTTTCGTTGTAGACTAGGGATAACAAGTTCCAGATGCAGGCCACGGGTACATTTCGCATGGCTCTCGCTTCTGGTTTCAGGTTGTCAGATTGTGTTGTATATGGCCCGTCAAAGCCTGGATTGCGCTTGTGTCGGAGCAAGGGCTCATCTCGCTACTTGCCTTGTGCAAAATATACATGGAAATTCAGAGAAATTAACCCTTGCAAAACTGTTTTGTAACAAAGCTACATATTTCTGTTTGTTACCAATAACAGCTTTATTCAAATTCATCAATAAAGCTGTTGTTTCACAATTAGCGCCTAAAGAACTTACCACGATCATGGAAAAGCTCGCCAGTTTGTAACAAATACATCGAGGAGGAGAGCTATTTGGCACAAGTCGGCAGCCTCTTGGTGTCCATCGTCCCAGGTTTGTGTCATAAACACTGCACTGAGTTCGAGTAACAGATGTCTAGAAAAGGATACAGAATTGGCACAATGGGCTTCATTTTTCGGTCAGGTTGAAAATACATTCTATTGAAAGAGGTTTTATTCAAAATACTAGTTTCGCGTGAATACTGACGACAGTTCTTAAAAATAACTCTCGTCAAAATAAAAAAAAGAAGAAGCATCCATTCTGATGATGGCAGCTCATTACTTTTAATATTAAAACAAAATTACTGCAGCAAAGTGCATTAGACAGCTTTTTTACATTTTGCTGTTAAGTTTTGAAAGTTGAGAAATTTTAAGGAAAGATAAGATTTTCTGATTTAATGTGTTTTCAACAAGTTTGAATGAATAAGCAATTAGTTTTCGTAAAATAATCTTTTCATTAACAATTGCTTTAGTTCAAGTGAGCACAAACTTTTAACGTTCCATTTCTGAATGGTTTGCTGCCCTGTGTTGTGTTGATTGCCTTGAAAGATATGTGAACACCGACAGTAGTGGAAGCAAGCTGATAGTTTTTAATGCGTATTGAGATCACCTGAAAAACAAGAGCTCATTTTACTTAAATTTAAAGCTTGAACCCTCTTATCACCTGTGGAAGTTGACCTATTGTAATTTTGATTTTTTCTCTTTTTTTAGGTGCTTTGTGCAAGTGATTGCAACACTTATTCATACATTCTCCAATTTATGCCAACAATACTTAGACTAAATGATATGCGCTGATATATTCGAAGAAAAGAGACTGAAGCTCACACATAGACTCATAAAATGATTGCCGAAGTGTTCTTTTTCTAGAGAACGATAATGCATATTTTTATCGAAAGATTTCTGCCGTCATTGAATATTTGTCTGACTCCTGAGAATAATTTTATCTATTGTGTTCAATGTACTTGCACCTCATGGTATGTTGATCTTATAACGAGCTGCGTAAAATAGCCGATATCATAATTGCGACCTAAAGCTTTTATACAGCTCTCAATCAAGATTACAGGTTTGAAATATACTGCAAGATCGATTCAAATGGGGCTGTCTAGGACAGTTGGCAAAGTTTATTGACTTTTATTCTGTTTTCAATAACACTGAGGCTAATCGCGATATACTCTATAAACGCGGCATTAAGACGTCTATCACTTTCAATAATAATAGCTTACAGAGAAGTGTTATTTCAAAATAACAAATATGAGTTAGTTGACATATGATGGAAAGATTTAGCTTGAAACTCAGTGAAAACTACGTTTTTACTGAAAGTACGTATGTCGCTAAAAATGCTGCTAACCTCTGAGGTTTCTTGAGAAGATGTGAACAAAGTCGGACTTTTGAATAAAGTAAACGACACCCTTGGGTTTAACGCAGTGTCCTTTGTAGCTTGATCAAACAGTGTCCCTGGTACTGTGGCCACCACTGGGGACGGAGGACCTTGGGTGATGGGTTCAAATGTGATATTGTTGAAAAAGCTTTTTGAGGAATTTGTTGGTAATGGTTCACTGACCTTGAAATAACATAAAACGAAATGGGACCGCCGCAAAAACGTGTTTTCAACAAAAATCAGCACTCTGCACCAAACGGTATTTGAACACAGTAAATGTCAAGTAATTTCCATTATCTACCAGCCAATCGACCAAGAAGAGGGCACTTCAGCACAAACGCTATACTACCTTTGTGTAAAATTCTATTGGAAAATCAACCAAAAACATCTTTAGCTTTTTATCGTTCTGGTGGAGCTGCCACGTATGCCCTTCCCAAAGAACTGGAAATCCTTAATGAATTTGCTTCCACACGTTCTGTCTGTAAATTTATAGTGAAAATGACCAATCGAAGATGTGGTACATTTCCCGTGTGGCATTAAAACAGGGGTTGTTTGAACTTCACAAGCTTGTTTATCAGTCGCGTGTCTGAGAAATCTGGTTGATCATCAATTGTGTAAGCTTATTGAGTGATTCTCAGCAAAATCTGCCACGGCTGTTACATACTGTACACAGCAGAATTTGCACTGTCCTTCGTTGTTTTTGCTGCGTATCATCGTTTGTTTTCGATAAGCACGTTTCAGAACAAATGCAATTCCAAAACCCTGCGCCATACAAATGGACGACTTAAATATCAAAGTAGTAATATTTGTTGCACTGTGTAGCATAACTATATATTTGATACTGCATGCTTCGTGAATTTTTATAGCTATTTACTATGTGAGCTATATGACTATACTAGGCCCCTGGCAGGTCCACACTGAACAGATACGCTTAGTGGTTTTGACTGAGTGGTACTCTTTGTATATTCGCCGAGAACGTAACAAGATTGTTAAAAATGCTGACGTGAATCATAATGAAACGCTGATCATAATGTTGTCTACCCAGAGCAAACTCATTGGTGTCGTCAAGCAGTATCATCTGGGACTTCGACACACGCAGTGATTGCCTAATGATATTTACTTGGTGGATTACAGATCTGACCTTCGTAATAAACTAATTTGTATGGATTCTAAAGCAAGGAAGCCCGCCTTTATCATTTGGCAGATACTGGTTGTACTATATGCCTGGTGCTATGATGCCTGAGTCGTGCGTAAAGGCAGAAAACCAAACTGCTTTTTTCAAAAAATGCTCTTTGCACATCATCCGTTTAGCCCTAAATCAGTGAAACATTCTCTAAAAGGAAAAGGAGAAACTTTTTTTGATTTTGAAGAAAATGTTTTTCTCAAAAACTACAGGTTTTGAAATCAGATTTCACATGCATTTTGTTGCAAAAACTTTCAGATTGTACACATGTTTCACAAGTTTTGTGTTATAGTATCACTGATTTTAAAATAACATTGCATGAGGCATTAAATACATCATTTTCAATAGTTTAATGAAATAACTTTTTGCTCTCTTACGAAATTCAGTACCTGTAACGAAGTATTAGCAGTATTCAGCAATATAGTAGTTGAATTAACTGGTAAGGTCACTCGGTCAGCAAATGTCTGAAGAGATGAAACAAGCAACTCTTTTGTCTTTTTTCTGTAAAGCAAATTACGAATGGAACAGAGTGAGATCAGGCGATGCACGTCCTTTCAAGGTCTACGAGTAGGAACTCATTATTCCAGACCACAGATATTTTTCTGTAAGTACAGTACTTACCCTCAGAAGAGGAGATTGTGAAAACGTTTGTCTGCGCAAGGAAGCTTTGCGGTAGTGCTGTTTAAAAACAATGCTAATAAGCTTACTGTCCTGAGATGTCTTTTATGGCCTCGAGTCTATCGCTGGGCCATTGTTACGTTTAGTGCATTTGACGTTTTCACCAGAGGAGATGTATTTCAATGACAGAGAGCGATTGATTTTTGGCTTCACGGGCCAGTTTTAGCAGGGCTGGCCATTTTCAGCCACTGTTAGAGCCCGAAAGCATCGCTGGTCGCGATTTGAACATCTTTGATTAAAAGCTTTATGAAAGATATTTTTGGAAGTACACCTCTTTGACTTTGTCAATTGAACCAGAACAGTCTCCAGAAAGTCGTCAATAGGTCAATAGAGGGGCTTTACGTTTGTCCGGGGGGCTTTACGTTCGTGCAAGGGGAACTTGACATTCAAATTTGACAAAAAATCCACTATTTTGTAGTGTTTCATATTTCAATGTGGGGGGGGGGCTTGGAACTTTGTTTGGTGGGCTAAGCCCACCAAAGCCCCTCGTGGCGACGGGACTGAATTGAACATACGCTTGCTCAGCTAGCTGAAATAACAGCTGTACTTTATGTATTTGCCCTGATGATTGCAAAAGCAGACTGAACACAACTATCCAATTGACTGTGCAAGGTTTCTTGTTTCGCAGAATAGACTTCTTCTTGCGCTTAGGAAAAAGGTCTTTTAAAGTTTTGGAAAAGGATATTAATTGCATCAAATTTTTATTGTTTAAATCTGCTACATGCATCATATTTACATAAACTTGCATTCTTTCAACTGACTTGAAATGTAGGTCATGCGCTGCCTATCAAGCCAGCGAGTCACCTACATTCATAAAAAAGAACACCTCTGGTATCTCACTTGGGGAAACCACAACAAGATTTTGCTCCAGGTCTCAAAGAAAATCTCATGTTGCTTAATGGTCAGTTGATAAGGCAATAAATAAAGGGTTGAGTTCAAGTTGGAATCATAAAAATTAATAAGTAGCTTATAGAAAATTGATATAAAAATAAAACAAACTCGAGTGTTTTTAATAGAGGATCTGGAACTTGCTGCTTTAGAAAATTATATTCTGTTAAGGCATCTGCACCACAATACAAGCAAATGGATTTTCGGTTTGTTTGATAAATTTTCAATCAATTTATATTTTCATCAACACTAAAAAAGCCTTCAAAAAACTATACATGTTTTATTTTGAGATGTTTCGGTTTATTCTTAATCCATCTTCAGTCAAAAAAATAAAGCAAAACTTGGCAATGTCAGCAATTGAAAACCATAAGGCTTTGTGACGCAAGAACAGACAGTGCTGTGACGCAAAAGACGTCAAACGCAAACCCAAGACAGCCAGCCACGTCAAAAGCGCTGAAAGCAAATGCAGGGCCAAAAGTTATGCAGAGAATAATAAAACAAAATCTACATAAGGCCATAATTTACGACAGCAAGCCGAGGCCAGTAGCGAGAGGCAATTCACAAACCATTGCAAGCGAAGGATGCAAAAAAAATTAAACAAATTAGTACTGCAAGTCTACAACTAGCACCAAATGTCCACGTCAACACCAATGATAAATATACGAAACATGTATTACCACAAGAGCTGAACATCAGACAATATTTGACATCATTATCTACTTGTTGAAGAGGTATAAAGGGGTGGAAAAATTGTCCACATTAATCTCGGGCTGCTGCTCCTGTATTAAAAGCGTCTCTTTGATTAATAATTCACGGTGGTTAAAAGCAGAAGCCAAGATTTCGGGATTTTTAAAGTCCACAAAATGATGCGGATGTGAGTATAAATGTCTGACTACATCGGCATTTGATAGTTAGATTTTAAAGGGTTGTGTTCTTCCAGTCGAAATTTCAAATTCCTTTGTGTTTGACCAACATAGGAATTACCACAAGAACATTTAAGTTTGTATGACACATTGCATCGTTCCAGATGTGCTTGTTTGTCCTTATACTGAAAATGATCTCCGATAATGTGTGTGTTCTATGAATAAGAGACAGTTGAGAAAATTCTTTCAGATATTTTTGAAAAAAGTTTCGCAATTATTTTCCTAGTTGTGCTGATGTTTCACCAAGGTAAGGCATGTATAGAAGAATTCTTCGAACATCAGTCGTCCTTTCTTGCTTGTTTTTTGAAGGAGTGTTTTTATAACGTTTGTTAAGAAATATTTTTATTTGCCTGTCTATAAACCAGTCCGGGCATCCATTGCTAAGAAAACAGGATTTAATATGTTGAAATTCTTTGTGGATCAATTGGTATGAGCTGTAAATTTGGTAGGAACGGTTTAACAAGCTTTGTATGGCACTTTTTTATATTATATTGGCGACAAGCTTTCCCTTTTGTTGTACAGTCCTGTATGAGTATTTTTTTCTGTAGATAGTTGTTTCAATTCCTTTCTCATTTTTTTGTTAGCAGGACATCCAAATATGTCAGCTGTCCGTCTGCTTCCACCTCTTTTGAAAAACTTACGCTTGAATGCACTTTGTTTAAATTATGGAAGAATTTATCCACCTCGTCTTTGGAGTCAAACGCACAAAAAATGTCATCCACATACCGGCAAAGTATGTGAGGGGAGCATCCAATCTTACTTACGTTATCAACTATCCAGTTCATAAACACGTCTGCCATCAGAGGTGCAATCGGTGAGCACATAGCTACTCCATCTAACTGTGTGTAATATTTTCCGTTGAATTGCAGTACAGTATTTTTACAAGTCCAGTTTAGCATCTTTCGAAGTTTCGTTCGGTTTAATCCATTAAATTTGTTTTCTTTATCAGCGAAGACCTTGTCCAATATCAGGTTTACAGTGAAATCCACAGGAATGTTTGTGAATAGACTTTTTACATCAAATGAGCACATTATACGGTTACGATCCAGTTCATGGTCAGCTATTATTTTAAGAAACTCAAAGGTGTCTTTTGCTGTGGATGGGTGCCGATGCAGCTTACTTAAAGATTTTGACAGCCACGAGGCGCATTGATAGGTGAAACTGCCAATCGAGCAGAGAATTGGCCTCAATGGAATATTGTCTTTATGAACTTTTGGAAGACCGTACAAGGTTGGAGTGACGGCAGCAGTTGGTCAGATTTCATTATAAACATTTTCGCCTAGAGCACCTTTCCTTTTCAGCCTACTCAGAAAACCTTGAAACTTCTTTAAATTCTCCAGGTTAGCATTACTTTTCTTGGGTTGAAACTTTGTTTTATCCTTTAAAATGGTACCCATCTTTTTGATGTAATCTTTTTTGTCTAAAACCACTACACCATTTCCCTTATCAGGTTTCCAAATAACAATAGAGGTATCCTGGCTAAGAGCACGAAGAGTTTCTTTTTCTTTTCTAGTGAGCACTATTTCGTCTTCCTTCTTTTTATGGAAAAAACTAGACTTAAGTTTACTGTACTGATTGATCAGAAGTCTCTTACGTTCAATCCTGTGCTGTTTTTGCAGGAACGGGCGACATTCCTGGTAAAACTTTTCTTGATTCGCGCGTACTTGTAAAAAACTTTCCAGGCAGAATTCCAAAACCTAATCCCTTATTAAGCAGGTTTATTTCATTATTAACAAGTTTCTTGCTTGAAAGATTGGTGACAATGCTGAGGTTATTTTCAACATTCTGCCAATTTAAGCCTAAACGACAGAGTTTCTGCTTGTGCTTGGTCGAACTCATCTTTTCCACAGGCACGAAGAAACCTTCTTACGTATAATTTTGAAATTAGACCAAGATCTTGTTCAAAATCTTCCCTTTTCTGCAGATAGGTTGCTTCTATCTGACAAATATTTCTACGGTGTTGTTTAATTTCACGCATGAGAAGATTTTGACGTAAAAACGAAAAAATAAAGCAACACTTGGCAATGTCAGCAATTCAAAACCATAAGGCTTTGTGACGCAAGAAAAGACAGTGCTGTGACGCAAAAGACGTCAAGAATTAATGAAGTTACACTTGTTTGCTGTTGTCGACGTCGTTATTGACGTCTTTTGCGTCACAACACTGTCTTTTCTTGCGTCACAAAGCCTTATGGTTTTCAATTGCTGACATTGCCAAGTGTTGCTTTATTTTTTTGACTGAAGATGGATTAGGAATAATCCGAAACGTCTCAAAATAAAACATGTATAGTTTTTTGAAGGCTTTTTTAGTGTTGATGAAACTGTTAATTCTATCCCAGTTTTATAGTCCAAAATTTAAAATTGCTTTTATTGCATGAAAATTCGAGTTTCAGCATAAATTAAGCACTCGATGGCAGCACAAATGCACACCCTGGTTTGATCAAAGTGCGAAAAATATAAATAAATGTTTGACAAAGTGTTGTTTGGGAACCAAGCAATCTGTGCAGGTGTTAAAATATCGTGTCAAGCTTTTAGCAATTGTAAAAACTGAAGTATCAAGTGTTGTCTTTACATAAGTTTTTTTCTGATAATCTGTTCATGCTTCTAAAATATGTTTGGCAAATACACTAGTTTTCAGCTTGGAAGTATGTTTAACTTGCGTCAGGCAACTAAAACAGAACATTGTTTTTAATTTGGCTCCTTTGACAACATCTAGATAACTATGCTTCCTGCAATTGACAACATCTAGCTGACAATGCTTCCTTACAGTTATTGTTTGGCAGAGAAGTATTGTCAACAATCCAACATTCTATGTGCCTTTGAAGTTTGTGCATATAGAACCGTTTCTCAAAATTTTTAAGATTTTGTAGATTATTTTCTTTAGGTAAATTTTTGCAGATGTTTCCAATAGGTGCAGTTCAGTCAAATCAGAGCATACTCTTACTGCCTTTGAATCTGAGTTGTCGGTGCAGATGCAAGAGACGCACCAGTGTGGTCAACTGTCAGTAGCACGTCGTAGAGAGTGTTTGTCGATATCTGTAAAGAATGCGGATATTTGCAAAGAAATCACAAGTTCAAAACAACTGAAGCAGCGAAGTAACAAAGAAAAATATATTACATGCATTTTGAAAACTATATATCGACTAGAGCAGTGATTCTTAACCTGCAGGTAATTACCCCCAAAGGGGTAATTTGACAATTTTGGGGGTAGTTTAGACTATCATTTTTAGTTATGTTGGACTAAAATCATATTAACTTTTTAGTACATTGAGTTTCGTGTATGTTCTTATGTTGTTTCGTTTCACTTATAACACACCTGACCTTCTGTAACATTATAGTACCGGAGTCTCTTATGTACGGCAGACCCTTGTCTAGTGACTGCAGTCGCTAGCAGAGTAGGCTGTAATGCAGTCTAGGTTTGCTAAAACTAAAGCCCCTAACGACCGCAAAGGCGAATATATGGGCTCGTACGTTTTTGGTTATAACTCGCCAGCTGCTGCAGCTAGAGAAGTGTTCAAACCCTCTACGGATTCAGCAAGTCTAGTAGTTCCGAGTCAAAAAAAAATGTTCAGTTTTAGATTCTCTTGGGGGGGCGTCACAAGTGGGGCTGTTTTCGCGTTTTTATGGCCTACTTTGCCCGGCTCTGGACGCCCATCGAATAGGCCCACGTTTTGGCCCAAATATTTTTATGAAACTAGGCTATCTCACGAGTCTTTAGAGCCCTTGATTGGCTTTCTAGCATATCTGGATAAAATATTATGCCACAAAAACCAAAAGGTAGTCAAAAATCCTACCCCTGAAAAAGGTAACCAGGGTAGAATAACTCTCCTTTTGGATATGGCCATAACTCGCTGTCAGAATAGGCTAGAGAGCTGTTCAAACCTCTAAAGATTCGTGAAGACTAGTAGTTTAGACTGAAAAAAAAATTTTTCAGCTTGAGATCACGGGTTTTTTGTTAATGTTTGCATATTCAGAGGTTGTTCATGCATATTTATATACATTGGGAAAATGACGTCACTTCCGGGGAGTCGAACCATCCATTAGATTTGGTGACTCGAAATTTTTTTGGATTCCAGGCTTCAATACGAGTCTTTGGAGGGTTTGATGGACTTTCTAGCATTTCTGGTTCAAAAGTTATGGCCAAACTTCCGGATTTTAATTAGGGAGATCCCCTGAAATTACTCAGCCACGTCCTCAACGATTTGGGGCCTTTTGGCCCCTACTTGGGCACCAGAAACGCTAGGAGGTCGATCTAGGCCTCTAAAGCTTCATATTCAAGCCTAGAATACAACCAAACTTTGAGCCAAAATTTTGGCCCTTTGTGGAAGTGATGACGTCATAATGAAGCAACCAAAAAAGAGCCAAAACTGCCCTTTTTCTTACCCCACCCACCGAAAACCCCGAACCCGAATCCAAAATTCTTTTTTCAGTGCAAACTAGAAGACTTCATGAGTCTTTCAAGGGCTCGTATAGCTGGCTAGCATCTTTTAGTGGGGAGTTATCGCCGGTTATAGCGAGCTACTGTAGCCGCCAGTGGGAGACTCAATGCATTTTCTGAATTTGGGAGTAAAATGGAGTTTTTGAGCCATAACTTTGGTTCCAGACATGCTAGAAGGTCAAGTAAGGGTTCTATTGACGCGGGAGATCATCTAGTTTTTAAAACAAGTTTGAGCCAAAATTTTGGCTTATTGGATTGGCGTCCAGGGCTCGTCAAAGTTGGTCAAAAAATCCAAAACACCCCAATTTGCGAGGCTCTCCCAGGCGAGCCCCCAACCCAAATCAAAAAAATTTTCTTTCATAAGAACCAAGAAGACTTGCCGCATCCTTGGAGGGTTTGAAAAACTCTCTATCTATAGCGGCTGGCGAGTTATAATCAAAAAACCTCGCGCCAATTTATTGGCGCGCGCGGTCGTTAAAGGGTTTTAAGATCCCTCCAAAGGAACGAAGCTACAAAGAAGATTTTCTGAAGTACAAAAAACGACATCAACCTTCCCACTGTATATTTTTAATGGATGTTTCAATGCAAATTACGATGTCGTTTTTTGTTGTTTCATTATTTTGATTGCAATCTGTAATTTGTTATTTTTTAAAAAAGGGGTAATTGAAATCCATCAGGTTCTTCTTGTGGGAAACGATATTAAAAAGGTTAAGAAACACTGGGCTAGAGCAAGTAAAACACCGTATTATACTTATAGTCAAGGTTGCCAGATTGTGCTTGGGCTATTTCAAAGGTTTTGCTTATTTTGCAGAGCAATATCTGAGAAAATGTAATTGTGCTTATTTCTTAAGAAAAGTACTTGCGTTTTAGTTGTACCCTTACTTTTATTGTGATTTAGATTGCAACGCCTCGTTATTTTTTTAATCTCAAACACTTATTTTCAAAACTGAACTAGCCAACCCACGTTGAAAATGACTGCAAAAATATAGGCTATAACAAGGATTCCATAAAGTGAGTGATTTGATTACTGATTTGAGAATGTTATAGCTTGAGGATCGCCTGAGGCACCACTTTCTTTACTATAAAGTTTCAGTACTTATTATCACTTATTTGAATAATAGCTAAAGATGCCTGCTCATTTAGTAGGCAACATATTCTGCTAACATATTCTGCTTCAAGTGTCTGATTGTTTTCTGTGAAAAGTTTTCTTTCAATAGATCTTGTTGTATCGACTTAATTATATTCCCTGACTTCATTACGACATCATCACAAACCATTATTCATGTGCAACCTGTTGCGTGAGTTATAGGCATTTGCACTACACGTTGTAACTGATTGGTTACAATTAGTGTACGTCAGAAGTTCCCAAATGGCGTGTGGCGACGCCATGGTGCGCAATTTTGAGATTGCAAAGGCGTCGTAGGTTTACATTCAGGTACACTACCAAGATCTTGGGGTTTTTTGAAAACCTGCTGATACCCAATTGTTGCACGCGTCAATGAGTGTGCAAGTGGTTAAAAGCAGAACCGTCTCCAGAAACTCTTCGATAGGGGGTTTTTATGTTTGTGCAGGGGCTTGCTTCATAATTCAATTTGGGCGGGGGCTTGGTACTTTGTCTGGGGGGCTAAGCCCATCAAAGCCCCCCGTGGCGACGGGACTGGTTATTTAAAACATTGTGGGTAGTGACGTAAAAATAGCGAAACTGATTTCAACAACGAGGCAACAGTAACTTCACGCGTAAAATTCAGTTTTGTTTTACGACAGGGGGGATTAATAACAATCTGATAATATTTTCAATGCAGTGTGTCGTTTGATCTTATGCATAGGACTAGTGCGTCGGGAGTTCATTCAAGTTGGTAACCACAGCTATAACGAAAAAGCAGGGTTGTAGTGTGGCGGGAAAGCAGGGGAACGGCGTTCCCAAATTTTGTTCATAGTAACCTTACTTTTGAAGTTGTGATTTTTCACTCAGATTTCCTATGTGCTTATCCAGACGTCACAAAAATAAATAAATGACAAGCTATCTCCTGTACAGGAGCCTAGCATAAACGGCTAGTTCTTTCTTAGGTTCCCCCACTTCCTTTTTTAGCCCTACACCCATGGGTAAAAGTGATAATTATCATTGATGAAAGTTGTGATTGACATATTTTTTTCCAAATATGCTTATTTTTCGGTCCATGAAGAGGGTGACCCTGATTATAGTGTTCGTTATAAAGATGTAGAGTACGCTTGCTACCCATTTGAAGACAATATACTTCTACTGTAGTTGCAGCAGATAACAACACTTTGTCTATTCTAAATATTAGCCAGTCCATTCATGCCTTCACTTCTTTATAATTGCTCCAACGCTGGCGTTTGTACTTTGCAAAGCTTTTTAACTGCGTTTCTTTCACAATTTTAATTTACGTCATGATAACATTTTCTTCGTCACGTGTAACGTAATATGCTATACTTGGGCCGTTTACCTTCACGGTATTTTGATTAGTTTTGCTCAACCGTTGAAGAATTTGTGCTACAGAAGAAGCTGAATTTCCATCCAAAGTGCTACTGCTGCTGGTCAACAGTTTAAGAGTTGTGACAGTAGATTTGACCGACACGGTAGTAGCATTGTGAACACTGACCTAAAAGACAAAACCGTAATCAAGGTATGGAGCAGGGGTGCACATTCTGCAGCGGCAAGGCCGCAGCTGGTCTTGATATAAATTTCTGCGGCCGTGCGCATGTATTAAAATATAAATTACACGGGACCGTGGGGCAATAAAAACTCTCTGTCTACTGTACGCGGATACTTAGTAGAAAGACGGCCAAACAGATGTATGGATTTGTGCTTGAATGAATAGATTAAAATGTTTCACATACTTTTATACTTCTACAGTGGGCACGAGTACATGGGATATTTTCGGACAAATCCTATTCTTAAACGTAAGTCACACAAATAACTTGAACTAACTTGCAGCCGTAACTCATAAAAATTAACGGAATGGCCGGCACTAGCCAAAAAGTTGTGCACCCCTGGTATAGAATTTATTTAACCTATATATTGGGACATTGCTGTATACGCTAAGTCCATGGTTTAGGAAGGTGTATTATTATGGAAACTTGATTCAGAGCTCGCCCACACAACTGCGGGGATACGGTTGAACACGATTTCTCAACTTTTTCAAGCATGTGGCCAATTTATAAACAAACAGAGGGTCCGTGGCCCGCCGACTGTACTATTTCTCCGAACCGACAACTGTTGCACATGCACAGAGCAGAAATAAAAACAACTAAAAACAGTATTTAACAACACAATATGTGCTACAATCAATGTGAAGGCGGAGCTTGTTTGTTGTTAGAAAGCATAAGATATTCGAGGCGCAATAAACGATAATGCACAGATTAAGTCATCTTCCACATTTACACCTCTAGATTTCGTTTTCATGACAACAAAAGCTGCCAGTCTACCTCAAAATTCCCTCAGCAACATTATTTCAAGCACAACGTGGCAGACTACGTGAAAACCTCTGGTAGACTACGTAAAAACTTCCAAGTTGCTGCAATTTTTAACACATAGTTCAAGAGCTATATACTATGCAGTGCTATTTATCCGTTTTTATTCGATTGTAAACCGCAGTTGCGAAGTTTTATTTCGTCATTTCATGCGTCTTATAATCAAGAGCGGCTTATATTTTTTTCTTTACCTGATCGAAAGGTATAGATGACGTTCAGTCTTTCCTTGCTACGTTTTGTCCATCAAACTCTCTTTTCACATTCTATTCTGTTCATATGCATAACCGTCACAGGAGGGATTATGATGATGAAGGCAGTTGTAGTGATGTGAACATTACTACCAGGGTTGCCCAAACACGAAACGTGCTAGTGTGCGAAAGTATCCCAGAGGCTTGGGTAATCTATGTTCAAGTGCGGCTTATAATCGAGGACGGCTAACAATCGAATATACACGGTATGTATTGATGAAGCCGCACCGCTTGAGATGCTTGGGCATCACTCTCAAATAGTGTGCAAGCTTTCATGAAGGCCGGAATCATCACTGAACAGCTAAGTGACAACAAGGAGACTGACTCGGATAATGACAAGAGGGATCTGGGCATGCATGATGTCGAAATCGTGCAACTGGTACGAAAGACACTGAAGATGAAGAATTTAATGGATTTGTGGAAGATTAATTCACCTTAAATCCGGTGAGCATTATTTATGAAAATAAACCACTCAGTGATCGTTCACTGATATTGTGGCTTATCATCCCGACCCGGTGCGCCTTACAGTCCGCAAAATGTGGTACGTTTTCGACTCTGAGTTCATCTTGCAAAATGTACTCAACTTCAAGAATACCAGACCGTGTTCGGTCTAAATTTTCCATGGCCCACAGGTCGATAAACCTATCGTAAAACATACCTTCAGAGGATTAATTACCTGATTAATGACGTTTTGAATGGATTCTCCGCATGTTATAGTGTGCAAATTGTAGAAGTATCCAGTCAATAGGTCTGTAGTATTTTGTACGCAGTCTATCGACGCTTGAGGATTACCTGAGTCAGCAATTTCTTTATTAAAGCTACCTTGTTTATCAAATGTTCATACGTATTACATTCAGATCAACTAATAGCTAGAAAAGAAAAAGGTAAATATTTAAAACAGCATTCTAATAATTCAAACCTGAAACCAGAAATTTCTATGCCTAGCAGCCTATCCAAAAATAATTACCATTTTTGCATTTTTCAACTGATTGTGTCGTCAAACCGACCTCCGTCTTTTCGAAATGGTATGTAGTGTTGCGCGTGGAAACGAACATAGACACTGGTAGACAGAAAACTGCTGAAAGAAATAGGAAATGCGTTCATGCTACAAAAGCACCACTGACTAAAGGTGCATGTAACCAACCAAGCGTTACGGATCAATTTGCAAGGAAGTGCATGACTAAATAACTACGTTTCATTGTGCTTACAGTAATACTTATTAGTTTACTCTACAAAATTCCTGAGGTGTTTCAAAGTGTGAGATGTCTTCAGATCCACGGCTAATATAGCCAGGTAGCAACATGCTATCTGGTGCTAGAAAGCACTATGTTATGAGCGCTTCGCTTACTTGCAGAGGTTGGTACTGTTACAATAGTGCCAGAAGTTGTGTGCCTGATTGACTTTGAATTGACTAGAAGCGTTGCACTGGTTGCAGATGTTGCCGTGATTGATGAAGATGCTGTAGGATCATTTGAACTTGTGGCATTCTGCAGGTTGGTGGGAGACGTTGATGCATTTGATCCTGTTGGAAGTTTGGGGCATGCGTTGCAACAGCGATAGTTCACGAAATTATTTTATGTGATTTCATCAACGCATATCACGCTCGGAAGATCATTGTTTTAATAGCGTTGACATTAAATTAAAATAAGAGAGCTGAACGGGTGGGCAAAAAGAATAGAACTACAGTAAATTGAAGTTACTCGGCGTTTTGTAACAAAATATTAACATTCGCGTTGGATTTTGATTACGCTTTATCTGGGTTCTTTTATTGTAGAATTGTTTTTGTCTTGTACAGTGCATTCACGTTTTTGTCTAATTTGAAAAAATTCTCATAATAACAACCTAATTCTTAGTACGGACAACCGCAGAAGAACTCCGAAGTCAGGAACATCACAACACATTTTGGGTCTTGTTTTTCCACATTGTTGAATGAAGTTCCATACTCAAAACAGCAGAAGAGCAGCAGCCTATTAGCAAAGGGGCGAATCCCTTTAATTTCCCATGCTTCCTCTTATTTTCAATTGCATCTTTAGAAGAGATTGTTGCTCAACGTTTTTCCCAGCCGACCCATCCTCAAAAATTTTTTTGAAATTTCCAAGACAACCAGAATCATTTTTAGCGGCCCTCGCCTCAAGACAACCTATATTTTTATTTCTCGTTTTTGTGTCTTCTTCTTCATCGTTTAAGCCAGTTATTGGAATCCACCTTTTGGCCGCACTAGATCTAGGCACCGGTGTTGATCAGCCATTCAATTGTCTTGTCATCCAAAATGTTCAGGCCATGCACTGCACAGAGACGTCGTCTGATTGGACAGATATGGCACGGGCCGCTAATGGGCCTTTTTAGGGGACCTCTGAGGTTGAACGAAGGGACGCTAACGATATCTTTAGCGGTTAGATTTCACCGGGCGGCTACCACCCGCTGATGATGAAAAATTTTTCAATAAAAAATTGAGTTAGGAGAACAACGGCGTGAAAAGTGTGAAATGAGTGAAGCCACCTGGATTTTGTGGAGACTAGTTAGTTGAAAATGAATAGGTGGTATTTTACAGCATATGTACGAAGTCAGCATCTCTATATAATAGTTAAATTGTTTGTGTTTGATATTTGTAAGTAAATCGTATACTTGTTTCGCGGGCCATGGGCGCTCAGCATGTGTGAAAACGAAGCATTGCTGCCAACAGAGCACAATTTTTGGAACTGCTGCCGTACCCGCAACACATGGCATTTTCTTTGAGGTGTAGACAGGGTAGCGGGGTGCAAAAGGGAAGAGAAATAGTGCGACGTCTCCAGGCTTTCAAGGCAGGGAACATCCAAAGAGCAAAATTGCAAAGAATACATTTTATTAAAATTCTGTAACTAGATGCGTCTTCGCATTGCAAAAGAATGATGCCATGAGAAACAGCAAGAAATAGTGGACCCACAGCGCAACACGAAATAAATGCAATGAGGGTCGCGATTGTGAATCGATTAAAAACTAAAATTGTAGAACGCAGTTCGCCTTCAAGACCTCAGAGATTGATTTTCATTTATCCTGTATTGAATTCAGTTGCCATTTGGCATGAAGAAGAAAGAGAAGAATTAGGAAAGGACTGCTTGGAATTTGCAAATTATTGCGACAATGATGTGAGTTGTATAATGACATCTTGAATTTTTTATGCTAATTTGAGTTAGAAAAAATGCAACTCCCCTACTCCTGAGCATGCTCTTGAGTGTTTAGTGCAGTTTGGAAGGGATGTCTTTCCATCATTATGTAGGCCAGGCCACAACCAGCTGAAATTTTCGGTGGGGGCAAAATCATTGCAACTTGTGATTGTACCTAATAACTAAAAATTTGTTAGTGCTTTCAAAATGTTTTTGAAAATTTTGGAGGGGGGAAATTGCCAAGTTGATCCACCCCTGGTTGCGGAACGGTGTGCCTTCACACACCGCTCTAGTTTTTTTACTTGGCTGATGCACCAAAATCTATGGCGTGGGAGTGTTTGATGCTTATCAGCGGGGCTTCAGAACGAGAATTTGAATTCAGAATGTAGTCAGTTTTATGAATTTACGCGCGAAGTCAGTTACTAACGTCAGCAAAACAAAAACCTGCAAGCAGAATTAATTCAAAAGTGCATTTACGCCCAGTCTTATACCTGCATGAGTTTGCATCGGCAATGGGTGGGAAGTTTGTAGTGTTGATGTGGTTGTTGTGATTGGATCGACAGAAAACGAATAGTCTGCGCGAAAAGAGTTAAGTAGGCTAAAGAACATCAACGTAACATCCAGTCACTTGATTAAAAACTGTTAGATGTTGCATTGATGTTTCTTATACGATTTTTGCAAACCTTTCCGAGGCCAAAAGTGTTGCTCGTTAGTCCTAAGATGGTTCATGCACCATCCGTGTTAGCGAAAAAATTGAGAAGATTAAAATTTCTGTAAAAAGCATCGGCTGTTATTATTAGATAGCGACTGTTTTCGATACACAGAGACTTCTGTTACAAATCTGAAAATTTATCTAAAAAAGACAAAGTAATTACTGTCAACATTACAGCACCAAACTGTCTGTGATGATAGCTTATAATTTTTCATTAATTTTGACCAACAAAAAATTTAAATTTTAAATATCACCAATAAAACTCCAAGACACAAAACGTTGTTTTGCCGAAGGTTGCTCATCCACTTCGAAATTAATACAACAACAGCACTAGTGCAGTTTACTTGATAAACAATTATACTTTGATCTGTTTTGTCATACAATACCACTGCGCATCACTTTTCGTGAACTTACTACACAGTGGTATGGAACAAAATTCCCAACGTGAATTAGGATCGACAGTGTAACACCAAGGTTGAGCTTCACCGTCGGGGTTCCGGCAATAATTGCTTTCTAATCCACATGCTGTATTGCTTGCTTGAGTTCTGCAAGGACACAAATATTGCATTTTCTTAATGTCTTGCAATTTGCGCTGCAAACTGCTGCAAACAGAACATGCACACAATGATTCCATCTTATGGGGTTTTTAAACGCTAGGCGTAAAAAATCTGATTTTGCTGCACTCACCATAAAGTAGTAAGCTATAAATGGGAAGTATGTTATGCCTAAAATGGCAAGATATTTTATGAATTGTGCAATTACTCGCTAATACATGTACGGAAACAGATTCAAAATTGGTGAAAACATTATGCTTTCAGTAGCTTTTTCAGAACCTTTAGGAAAAACTAAAAAACACAATGATTTTGTAGTGTTTGGGTTAGACATATTCGTTAAATTCGATCACGCTTTTCATGTTGCACCGTACACTAGACTTTTCACACGTTAAATGAATTCTGAAAGAAAAAGAGAAGAAAATCTACTAACAACTTAAAACAACTAAAACATATTTGTATCTATCAGCAATCTTATACAATTATTGATAGAAAACACAGCAAATGCGACCACCCATCTCTATAGGATTTTTCTTTTGAAGTCAAATAATGGGAAATTATACCAAGCTGGAGGGCAAATAATGTCTTGTCGAGGTAGTGAAACGCAGAATCCAAATTAAGTTTTAATTATGCTTTTTTAAGCTCAAAACATTTTTTTCTGGCCTTCAGGACGTTGCACAGAAATTTTCAAAAACATTTTTTTATCGTTTGAGCAAGATGAAGCAATGGATTTTTACACATCAAGTGGTTGTACGTCTGACTCAAAACGTTTTGATTTCGCTTACAACTGCTTGCTTTTTTGTTCGTGGAGCAAGTTTAGAAGTAAGCTAAGCAAAGAAAACACTTAAATAAAACAGAGACTTTGGCCCAACTTCAAAATGAAAGTAAAATTTTCATTTTGACTGGAATTTGTCTAACTCCCATATTCCAGATTTATTTCTTAAACAACCTAGCAGTTTCATTTACCCTTTTTACACTGCACCCTTATCGGATTCGCGTTGGATTGGGAATCCCAAAAATCACTCAAGCACGACCGTGAGTGTCTCACCGAGCTGCTTGAGCGCGCATGTTTTCAGCCATTTGCGATTCAGCAAATCCAACTAGCGGAGGTAGGGTGAGAATCCGATAAAAAGGGATTCGAGCGGAAAAGATGTTGGGTGGTTTGTATTAAGTCTTGTGCAACCTTTTCTGTACTTATTGATGCTAAAACCACTACAGTGGAACATATTAGCCTGTTCAAGCTAATCTGTAGCAAAAATGACGGATAATTTATTTAATAGTTTTGCCTGTAGGCTAACTACACCTAGTTAGGGAAGCAATCAGCAAAATTGAATCGGTTAAGCAAACTGGAAGATTATTCGGTAGGTTACAAGACACCAGGTATTGGGCTGAGGGACTATCACCCCAATGCTGATTAATAGGTTTTCATTACACCTTGGTATAGTAGAGTGATTCAACCTCTGTGCCAAATATGTAGCCTAATATTGGAAGTGGATGACTTTAGTATAGTCTACACTTTGAAGTTTGGATCCCAATTATGTGGCTATGATTTCCTCAGTTCATAATGGAACACATGGAGTAGCATAAAATGTGGCATGAAAGTTTGTGGAAAAGGTTACAGTTTCAATTTGGTGAATTGCAGTAGCCTAACTACTGTTCATAGATCACTACTTACAAAGTGCTGTGAATCCTCATATTTGACACTCTGTTGTATTGTACTGCAGAGAACAGACTAGTTAATGATCGTAACTGAAATCAACAAAGTGGCTTTGCAATGTAAAACCATTTCCTGCCCTCTAGACGCTGTTCAAATTCTATTAAAGTCAATTGAAGACTGCAATTACGATGCGACGCGGTTTTCATGACCTCATCGCCCAGCAGTTCTCCACGGTTTTCTCTGCTGGCTCTTATTTTTCGGACCACACTAAACAAAATCACATCTCGGCGATTCCAACAACACCTACAAAAAGCACCTTTATGCAGTGGAATCAGCTTTCACCTTTTCATTTTCACCTATTCCCCAGCTTTCGCAATACCATAGGCCATGCGTACGAAGCTAATCTTTGAGTCCTTGCAGTGTAAAAACACCCCAATATCGAGTTGGCAAGTGCGTTTACGAAGGTAAGCCAAGGGCAACGAATCGCTCACGCATCAATCCGATAACAGTGCAGTGTAACGTGGGTAATTGTTAAGAACCTAGAAATACCTTGAAGTACATTTACAGGGTAGTTGCAGTGAAAAAAATGAAGAATATTAGCTACTTGCTGCCGGTGTGACGATGAGGAGACTGTGATGACCACTTCTGGCAAGTTCTTCCTGTTGCCGTAAAACTTTTTGAGCCTCGGTATTCATCTCCTTTCGTGGTTAGATCAGTCAAACAATCTTTAAGAAAAGCATAAATAAATTTTCAGCAAATCTTAAGCACAAAGTTTCCACAACAGGTATTGTGACGCAGTTCATTCTTACATCGTCTAATCTCTAATAAGTCAACAGAAATTAGTCAAAATTTCCAGTTTTCAAACCTTCAGTCTTCGAGCAATGCAGGTCTTTACCGAGAAAAGCATTCTTTCGATGAAAATTGAAACCAAAAGCGTGCAGAGTTACCGGAATTGCTCAAATCGCTTAATGACTTAAAATTTACTTACGACAAACCGGTACAACGCAGTATTCCCATTCAACCCCAGGATCTGTTGTATAGCACCACGGCTTCGGTTTACCATCTGGATTTCGACAATAATTTTTGTCCAGTCCGTAAACTGAATAACTGGATATAGGTCTGCAAAAACGTTCTTCAGCATCACGTGCACATCCGTTACGGAGGGATTATGGCAAGCAGAAGACAGTTGTAGTGGTGTAAGCATCATTAATACCGGGATTGCCAGTTAACGGGTAACACACGAGCACGCGAACGCTGCGAATACATCTCAGAGGCTTGGTAACCTGTGTTCTAGTGCAGTTTACAATAAGGGCAGCTTACATTAATTTTTAACACCATATCGTGCGGCTTGCAATTAAAGACGGCTAACAATCGAGTAAATTCGGCAGGCACATAATCGACTACCGGAAAAAGCAAACGAGAACGTTGCGATTCAGCGAAAACAAATTGTACAAACGATGACGTCATGAAATACTTCATAGTGGCCCTCCACTAAAAATTGCCCCGGGCCCCCTACCCTTTAATCCGGCTCTGCCTGGAAGGGTCATCCACATCGGGAAAGTCAAGGGGTAGATGTCAAGGGGGTACAAAGCGCAGATCGCATGTAGTCTCCCCGACAGCAGGGGAAGGCTGCTGCAGTGAGTGTGTCATCAGTACTGTGGTGATGTCGGTACACTGCAGCTGAACATACAGAAAGGTATTTCTCCCCGTCTTATTTGTCGTTAGGCCTGCTTGGCTACTGCGAGGCAGCAGTCTCTGACCATACCTATCGTCTCGGTTTCTGCCGGACTCATTGGTCACGAGACCCAGAAGGAAGCATTTGTCCTGGGCAAGCACCCAATACCAATTTTTACATGCCCTTGCTCTTGGTGCACTCGCAATTGAAATGATTCCACAATAAAATACAAAAAATCATTCCTGGAGGATTGTGAATGCCGCCGTGACCATCGTCGCGCACGACGGGATAGGACTTGATGGTGTCTTCATCGACTTTCCATCGGCCGACTAGTTTTGAACGAAATTGCCTCAAGGCTACTGCAGTAGATTTCGGGTTCCTTAAAAGGTTTAAATATAAATGCGACCTTTAAATAAACAAAATCCCATGAGCGTCCGCGCTGACTATTAGATTAAAGGCAACGGATTACAACGGAGACAAGGTCTTCGGTGGTTTACTACTCTTGTCGCACTTTGTTTTTATCCTGACAACCTTTATTCTTCTGATACACCTTTGTAACTTACAATGCACCCACTCATGTATGAAGAAGTTTTGGTTGGGATGTAGTGCGAAAAAAGAAGTGTGGGAATACACGCAGAAACCTAGTCATTTTCAACAGCACTTCAAACTCATTTTTAAAGGAGTACTTGAAGTATTCACTTTCATCACACTACACAAGAAAACATCCATAGTTGTTTATGGTGCTCCACAAGAGATAGCTTATCATATTCATTCATTTGTGAGACGTCTGGAGCTATATATAGCGAATCTGAGTAAAAATACACTTCTTTATGTTATGTTACTGTGAAAAAAAAGTGTGGGAACGCGTCCCCACATCCAAAAAAGTGTCGGAACGCCGTTCCTACGCGTTCCCGTCCCACTACAACCCTGCCTCTGATAATAATGTATCGCAAAACAAAAGTAACGCAACAAGGGTGAATGAGATCAGGACAAGAAATAACTCCTTTGGAGGGCCAGCATATGCTAGATGGTAGTTATGAACGACACAGTTTCAAACTCCAGGTAAAGATATTTTGGTGCCTCAACCAAGCTTCAGCTTAAAAGCACCGCACCTCATTCAACCTTCGGTGGGCAGGTGAAGCAAATCACCAAGTTTAAGGCGAAATGCCTTACTACTGTATTACAAAAATATTAAGTGAACTTGTTGAAACGTTTTTCCTTTGCAAGACACGCAGGGGTCTGACCCCACTGGCTGATGACAGGTGACCAGAATAGCAGTTACGGCACAAAAGAAGTTGTTCTTTGAGGATTTGTTTCGAGAACAGTGTAACATTGCGCAATTACTGCATAAATATGATCAATCAGAGTATGTACAGTCTACGCACAATCGAAACGTCATTAAGAGGCAGTTTAATTCCGTTGCCAAGACGGTTCAAAAAATTTATCATTGTGCAGTCTGTCAAAAATCTTGGCCTACTACTGTACATACAAATAAATGCAAGAATAAAATCATTTTTGAAAAATCATTGTTGGCTCGAAACTACGGGCTTTACGGTGTTAACGCGCAGAGGGTTTCATGAATTACGGCCTAACACCACACTCCTGATTTCACGTTTAAAGTGTCAAAGTCATGAAAGTAGATGCTATGACATTGCAGATTAGTGGGAGAGCAGTAGTTAATACATGAAAAAACGTCCATTGGAATAAGTTGTAATAAATGTGTTTTTTGGGACCGCGTATAATGTATACGACTCACTATCTACTAAAACTAACTACTTGGTTTCGGTCTTTTGCGGCTTCATCAACGAAGCAAAGTGCTTACTTAACATATGCCGTGGACACCCTTGTTAAGTAGTAGTTAATACTTACGTAGAATGGTTGTGGGGTGTCCGTGAAGACCAATCTTGACAAGTAAGCCTACTGATAGTAATGTTCTGTGTTCCTCTGTATTCTCGTCCTTTATTGCTAAGGTCGTTGATGCAATCTGTAACGTTGCATCATGAAATAAAACAAGCGTACTTACTTTAAAATCATTTTGATTTCTGTTTCATTTGTTATAAAAAAGCAAATATTTATGAAAGCAACAAGATATTATCAACCTAGGGAAATTCTTGCACTTGTATAAAATCAAGCAAAAGTTAAAACGCTGTTTTTCATCTTAGATCCATTTTGAAATTACAAAAAGCACTTTCTGCCCTCTAGCGTCATCCTGGGCATAACCTGGATGTAGAAAGGCAAAGTATTACGCATAGTGCATGCCATGGCTCGCCACGATTGCAACATTTCTTCCACAAGAATAGCGCAATTCTGTTACTATAGAAAGTAGTGATGTATACAACAGAATGCCCACGGTGAAAAACGAGTGTGCGTTGTAAATCAACAAGCAAAACTGCTGCTGTCAGGTTATGAAAAGTTTATTGTATTCTCATCGGTCATGTTAAAAGACCGAACATTCACAAACATTATTGAAATAAAATTTGCAACAATTACCACAAAATGGCACGTTGCAGTACTCCCATCTTACTGTGGAGTCGTTCGTGTAGCACCAAGGGCGTTGTGACTTATCTGGATTTCGGCAATAGTTTTGTTCTAGTCCGGCCGATGGTCTCAGATCAGGCGTACTTCAAGCAAGTTTTAATATGTCAATCACAAAACAAAATGATTAAGCAAACTCAACAATAAACATTTTATCCAGATACATGCATGTTTCATCCATATACATGGCATCTACTAATAACAACTATAAATCATTTGTTGTTAAACAAATGATAAAATGCCAATGTGCCTACAGACGACAAAATGCTACATGTACTTAGAGTGACCATGAGGTTTTTGCAATTTCCACGGTTGGCAGGTTCTTCCTGAAGCAGACTTGCTTAGGAATCCGCGGTACTGTTGCCCTTTGCTGTACGGATCTGAATAACAACCTTGAAGAAACAAAATGCTCAAAGACAATTATCCCAATTGCTTGGAGTTTAACACTTTAATGAGTTACTTTTTTATTTCACATTCACAGGCAACAAGTTTTAATGCAGTAGTGTATGCCGAAAGCTATTTGCTGCCATTACGACAGTCACGTTTAGCATCACTATAAAAACAAATCTTCCAAACATTATTTAGAATCCTTAAACTAATCATAGAAACGCAAAGTCACCTACCTTAATACAAAACGTGAAACAAGTAAAAATTTAAAAGATTAAGCAATTTATGTGCAGTTACATAAAGCATTAAAAATCCGCAATATCATAAAAAGAAACAAACATTGTCTACAAAAGCAGAAAATCTGCTCAGAACAAAATCTTCTCGATCTCTTTAGGACAATTTACGGAAGCCAGGAAATATGGGATTAATTTCCGTGATGTTAAATTTCCACTGTTGAAAACGATAACGGAATTTTAACTTTTGTATAAGGAAAACTTTTGTATGACGCACAAGAAAAAAGTTAAAAATGCATACATTTACCTAAATCTGCTGTCCAGGAAACATAAAACTTTCTAGGAATTCCTGAGAGATTGTTAGTTCTTGTAATTAAAATGCGGAAGCCATCACAAGATTCACCCACAACTGACATCGAGTAAGTTATATTTCCTCCAGTCGTCGTAAAATTAGTGGAAAACACTCGAGGAATTGGAGAATGACATCGACTGTAGACTACTGAGGTATTTATACGAGACGCTGAACTTAATTTGTTGCCAACTTCCGTTGTGCCTCTGATGAACCCTGCAAAGAGTGCTCTATGCATTATACGTATCTAATTTTACAAATTGCTCATAGTTCACTACACCTTGAAACAAGTGGATGAAACGAATTTTTTGTTACCCAAAATTTTGGTTTACTGTTATCAGAAAAATTTGTCAAACTCCAGAGGCAAACTCAGAATTCGCTTGAATAGTTAAACAAGCGTTGATCGAAATCTGTTAATCATTAATGAGTGTTTAAAATTAAATGAAAGCTAAGTGGTCAGCGCAACTTCAGGAGAACGAAACCTTCTTCGAATTGAATAAAGTGCTCCACTTGTGCGTGAGCAAACGTTTTGACAGCGCAGAGTTTATGGCATCAATTTTCGATTTCAACTTTTAGCACATGTTGTTTAAATGCAATTTTCCCGATAAACACGCATAAACCTCATTCCCAAAAAACATAGGCGCTGCGCTTGCAAGGTTTCCCACAACCATTGAAATAGACAATACGACGTTGTATCACGGATCGTAAACATGCACTATATGCATTCGTGCGATATCGCAACTGCTCTGTAAATATCCGAAAACAAGCCTACACCAACATATGAATCATGACAATGTTAAGCGACTAACACTGTTGCTTAATGAACTTTACCTGAAGCACACGCATAAGTTGGAATGCAAACAAGAATAATTTTCAGAATTTGCGCAGTCATTCTTGATGTTGTTTTACCAAATACCAGAGTTGGACTAATGCCCTTTCGGCAAAAACGTTACGTACTGCAGTTTGTAAAATCGTACAATGCTCATAAAAATTAAAATCGCACGCCTAAATCTCTGTTTGAATAGCAAACCAACATAACCGCTTATACGTTATGTGCTGAATCCTGGAGAGTTATAGATCAATCATCGTCACTGTGGTGATACAAAATTTGATTTGATTCCTGGATAAGTTTAAAGGCCTTAATTCACCCAAACAGGGCGGCTACCTACCTGCTTCAATCATATGACAGTCTTCCAATAAACATACCAGCCATATTTTGGTTTGTGCAATAGTTCTCATTTTCGCCATGAAGCGTTCAATCCTATAGATCTTTAAACCCTACTCAAGATACATTAGCTTCATGATACATTTCCGATATGGAAACAGAACTTAAAGTTAAAATGCATCAATAGCCAAAAGAGGTTGCGCTCGCACTCTCTGTTCATTCTACTGGAGCAATGAAGCCTCCAATTCAAAATTATTTTTAACTGGGCAACGAATGCAAACGGCATTTTTCAACAAATCAAACAAACTTAAGAGGACTGATCAAATCTCAGCCACTTAAATCATCCATTGTGATGACATTATGAAAACTGTTGTGTTTGTTACGTCACAAACAATATTGCAGTGCATAGAGTATTTCCATTCGACTAAATTCCATCGCTCTATTCGATTAAAATGTATGTTGTCACATACTTTCCTTGTATTAATAACTGTTGAGCTAGACCACGGAGTCTACAGAAATTTGTATACTTTAATTGGGGGTCAACGTACAGAAAAGTTTGAGAATCTCTGGGTTATAGTGACGTTGATCTGGACCAAGCCCTCGTTTTCCGTAAAAATCAAACAATCGAATGTCGGTTGTCCAATAGCTTGATAAAAGAATTGGGTAACCCTTTCTTTGTTCGTTTTCGAGTTTGCGCTGAGTAGAGGTGCAGGGTGTCAAGATGATAAGGTTTTTTGATTCACAGGAGTTTTAGAAGCAGGCAGCAGGGACGTGCAGATTGCTTGTCTCCTTTGAGTGCGCATCTTTAAGTGCCTTGATCAAGCGCATAGCATCGATAACACAGGTAGGTTTAGGGAGTCAGCCCCAACGATCCGGAACCGTCGCTTTTAAAACATTCCATTGCAAGTAAAAAAAACGTATTAGCTCGCAGCACTGAGTATCGTAAACGGCACCCCGGTTGGGACCACTGCTGTAGTGTTTATATCATAAACTCTCTTCTCGGAGCTAACTGTATGTGCAGTTGAGCACCGTATTTATTCGATTGTAAGCCCCGGCTTATAAAGTTTTCTCATCATTTCATGCGGCTTACATTTTTATTTTTTTACTTTATCGAAAATTACAGTTGATGCTCAGTCTTTCCTTAGCTACGTTTTGTGGACCAAATTCTCCTTTCGCATTCGGTTTACTTCAGCATGACGTGCACACCCGTCACAGCAGGGATTATGATAAACAGAAGGCAGTCGTAGTGGTGTAAACTCAAAGTGTAGATACAGGAAACGCACTAGTACGCAAATGTCGCGAATGCATCTCAGAGGCTTAGGTAATCTATGTTAAAGTGCGGTTTACAATCAAGGACAGCTTACATCATTTGTTCATTTCGTGCGGCTTGCAATCAAAGGCGGCTACTAATCAACTACTGGAAAAAGCAAACGAGAACCTTGCGAACCAGCGAAAACATAAATTTTATAAATGATGACGTCATGAAATACTTCATAGGAGTCCTGCAGTGAAAATTGCCCCGGGTCCCCCGACCCTTTGATCTGCCTCTGGGTCTAGGATCTATAAAAATGTATGAAACATATCGCCAACAACGCACTATGCATCATTTTGCAAAAACACAAACCAGCTATAACAGTTGCAGCAAGCATTCACTTCCTTTTTGCAAGTTTTCAGTAACAACAACTAACCCGCGGGAATTTTTCATTTGTTCAAAATAAAGGAACCACGAAAGTTTCGTGGCGTTGCTTTTATACGAAAGTACAAAACATTTCAAAGTTCAAATGCTACATGAGCAATACTTTGATCCCAACAAGCCACACCATTGCTTCAACCTGGAACTGACCTACTGGTGGAAATGCAAACAGGGTTTTAATCCGATAAGCAAATATTCACGTCCGCTTCACTTGAACATCATTTGATGACAGTACAAACCCTACTATCACAGCAAAGCATATCCACAGATGACAACTTGCTAACTCATTCTGCTCTTCTGCGTCCCATACCCTTCTGACCGTTTATCCTGTTTTAACAAAACCAAACAAAAACAAGTATCCCAGCAGGTGTGCTTTGTGCAGTGAATATCGTAACAAGATGAGTTGAAAACGATAACAACGTGCTATTGCAGGTAAGAGACGAATCGTCCTTTCACGGCCTGATGTTGCTTGCTATTCAGTTCGAGTTGATCAGAAACGTACTGGAATTTCTCTTTCAAAATCTCAAAAGCAGCATAGGTAGTTGTTTCGAGATATTGCATTTTGTCGTGAACTAAGCACTGTGGGCGGGCCTTTGCAAAACATTTGGGGGGGGTATGCAAACTGTGGGCGGGCGTTTGCAAAACATTTCAGTTGTTCAAAGTTGGGCACATGTGGATCGTTCTGCAACGGTCACACTGAGCATTCAGCTCTGTTTTTGCTAGTTGTCGGTAACATCAACCACCCGCAATGGTAAGTTTGGTGGAAAGATTTATCTGTGCAACATTTTTTCTCCTATGCTCTATTCAGAATTTTAACATCACCACTGTCCAATCTTTTGAAAACTGTGTTTGCAAAAAGCCACGCTGAAGGTTTAGCATTCACCTCTTTTGCATAACTTTGCCTTCGCATACACCCACTTCTAACCTTTATCATGCGCTCGATGTGACACTTGATTCTTTTTTGTATTTTTTTCGAAAATCATTTGGGTAAGCAAAACGCACGTCAGTTGGAAAAAATGGGTTAGTTACAACCGGTAAGTTTCCATGAACTTTTGTTCCAAACGATCCAAATGTGCAAAACGTTCAACGTTGTTCCACTCTCACATGTCCAAGCAGATTCAATTTAACTCAAACGAATAATTTCACTGTAAATTCTTTCAAAGGCGTCTTTCACAGTTTTGGTTCGTTAATTGCGTGTCGGTGCAACGACTATCTTCAAAATATTCGCAATAGCACATGTTGACAACTTAACTCCACCGCTCTGACCGTGTCTCGTCTTTTCAAAAATAACTGAACGCATCGTCACAGGTTTGGAGATAGTTGTACGCACTCGCCACCAACGGACTGTGCATTACGGCACCCTTTGCATCGTCTTGTTCGTCGTAATTTTCAACGTCGTACTGTCACCAGTGGCATTGATGATCAGTGGCAAGCTGATTTGATTGACTTGCCAAATGCGAAAATGTCCAATAACGGTCACACATTCGTGTTGATTGTCGTTGAAAAGTTATCAAACTTTGCATGGGCTGCGCAGCTGAAGAGCTAAACAGACAAGTCTATTCTCAAAGCCTTTGCAAAAATTCTAAACAGAGACGGGCTGAAGACGTTGTTTTTGTACACGGATCGTGGTCTCGACTTCGCCAACAAGCTTTTTCAACGCTGCCCTAAGAAGAAACAGATTTACTTTTCAACGGCACAAAATCAAGAAACAGAATCTTCCATCACCGAGCGAATGATCAGAACGCTTTGGTCTCGAATCAGGCGATACTTCACATTCAAAGACACTGAAAGATACGTCGACGTGCTTCCAGATCTTCACGATCCTACAGAGCAACATTTCATTGCAGCATGAAACGAAGTCATCACCTACGGCTATCGCACAACCAACTCGCGATTGTGCAGCAAATCGGTCATCTCTCAGCAACAGCGTAGTCCAGCTCACGTCTCGTTATAAACAAATTTTCTTGCCACCTCTAAAATTTATTTTTTCGCAAGTACTTTTGTGTTCGTTTGTTTCTTGAAAGCGCTTTGAAGTCTGTCGTTACATCACCTTAGACAAACTGCTGTTTCAAATCTGTGTGGTCGTACTTCATTTCTTTTAAGTCAGCACGAGAAATTTTTTGTCGTTTACCTTGGTAATGAAATGTCGCTTACTGTATACACCTCAGCATCACTGACTCCTTTTTCTTATGAGGATCACAACGCAAGCGATTAATTTGTGTAGACACTATCTTTGCAAGCATAATCGCACCGATGTTATATATTTTGAGCCTCTTGACTCGGTTTACTCCGACTAAACCGATGGCGGTTACACAATGTACTTTTTCCATGAACCGATGAATACCGTTACTGAGAACCACGAATAACACTATTTGTCTTTTCTACAAATGACCATAGCCTAGTTTGTTATCATACCCGTTTTGATTTCATAGGTACCTTCAAAAAAGCGGTCACAAACCCCACGACAAAGCTTTGCAGTCGTGACAAACCAATGTTTGGCGTTCGAAAATTTTTGCGTAATTTACAGCGTGTGAGGTTTGTCATGAAGATTTTCTCCAACCAGCGCTTCTGGTGCGTTTGTAAAACTTGGCATCAACCAGTTGTAGATCCGATCACTATCCAATCTTTGGAAAACTGTATTTACAAAAAGCTACCCTAAAGGTTAAGCAGCCACCTCTTTTGAATTACTTTACCTTCGTGCACATCCACTTCTAGCTTTTATCATGCGCTTGGAGTGTAACTTGATTCTTCTTCGTTTTTTCGAAAATCATTTGGGTACGCAAAACCCACGACCGGTATGTTTTTCATCAACTTTTGTTTCAACCAATCCAAATTTGCAAAACGTTGAACGTTGTTCCACTCTCACTCACATGTCCAAGCAGAATCGATTTAACACAAACGAATTATTTCACTGTAAAATCTATCTACAGCGTGTTTCACAGTTTTGATTCGTTAATTGTGTGTCGGTGCAACTGCTGTTTTCAAACTATAGGGTGACCCAAAAAGATGCGTACCCATATTTTGTTCGATAAAAAACCCATTTTTTAACTAATGTCTTTTCTGTTGCCGGACGTGATAGGTGAATCTATGGATGATCGTTTGCAGCTATAGTTGCCCCAAAAATGTCTTGGACAAATCAGCAGAAGATATTCTCCCTGGAGACCTATTTTCCAACAAAATCATACCAGAGTGTACAGATTCAGTTTCGAAAACATTTCCATTGTCGCAACTTTCCACCAAAATCAACGATTGTTAGTTGGGTTGCGAAAATCAGAGAGCATGGGACTGTAGTGAACTTATGTTCTGAAAAGGAAGTTTTGCCCGCCTGTTCCACTTCAAGCCGGGAATCGAACTATCATGATTCCCAGGGAGAGATTAACTCTTTTAGCCGACTGGACTAAAGAAGCGCCTCCCTAGTCCTTGCGGCTCTAGGCATTTTATGTTTCGACTTTCGCCCTCAAGCCTTCCCCTACTTCGTTCCACCCTTCTTGCTTTGTTCCGCAGTTTTCTCCCTG